>ULPZ01064794.1_pt1 | contig 40235 bp, 49 predicted proteins | sample 1953991 | NCBI WGS metagenome assembly ULPZ01 (sample SAMEA4835642, study PRJEB28245) | human gut metagenome | biome: gut microbiome; material: fecal sample | place: Denmark | collected 2008
TCTGGCTGAAATAATAGACGCCGTACGGCAGCGTCATCAGGCTGGCAACCAAATCCGATACCAAAAGCCCGGCCATATAGGCAACGAACTTTCCGAACAGGCTGCGGCTGTCCAGCCAGCGGTGCAGCCGGGCGGCGTTCTTTTCATAAAAAGCAACCAGGCCGAGCACGGCGGCAAAAGACATCAGAAACCCGGGCGACACAACCGCTTCGGGCGTTATGGCGACGACGACCAGCATCGCAAACGCCCACAGGCGCAGCGAGACGGTACGGCGGTTAAACAAAACGGCAACCAAAACCAGCGTCGTCATCACGAACGCGCGGATGCAGGAAACACTCTGCCCGGAAATAAGAAAATACGCAAACGTAAAGAAAACGGATACGACGGCGGCGGGTTTGCGCAAATCGTACCGCCCTTCGCCCAACGGAAACAGGGTTGCACGTATCAGGAAAAAGACCAAGAGCGCAATAATGCTCATGTGCATTCCGGAAATAGAAAGGAAATGCGCCAGACCCGAGGTGCGGTAATCGTTATTCAGTTGTTCGGAAATCGTGCTGCGGTCGCCGATGGTCAGCGCTTTGGCGATGGCGCCGGCGTCTTTGGGAGTGTTGGCGTCAATCAGCTCCTTGATGTACGTCCGAATACGGGTTATCGTATCCGCTGCCGGGTTTGCCGCCACGGCGGGGCATTCTACCTGAAATACGGGGCCGACAGTATAGCCGACAGCGCTCAAGCCTTTATAGAAGTTAGCTCGGTCAAACTTATAGTTGCTCAGCGGGTTGGGCGTAAATCCCTGCGGCAGCTTGGCGACAAGCTCAACGCAGACGCCGGGTTTCAGCCATGGTTCGGAAAAATTCAGGCTGATGCGGAAATCGCCTTTCAAGTCCCGCTCGAAATTATTGACATCGGACAACAACAGCCGCGGGCGATTGTTGGAATTATAATCCATATCCTTAACCCGGCCACGCAAATAGCTGATTTCAGGCAAGTCATGTTCCAAATTGCGGGCACGGTACATCGCATCGGCCTTGGCCATGCTCAGCCCGAGCAAAAATACCGCGGCATACGTCAGGAGCTTGAACTGCCCGTCCCGGCGGCGCGTCAGCCACAACAACAGCAGCACGGCTTCAAGATAGCCGACAATCACCCAGGCCGACAGTTCCAGCGGCAATGCAAAGTAAAACGCCGCGCCGGATGCAAAAGCTACAGCATACCAGATTATCAGGCTTTCCGCCTCGTTTTGATAATTTTCGGCCGCATACAGCTTCAACCGCAGCCATTGTTTGCGGAGCCACCACCTCACCGGATTATGCCTCCGGTGTCCGAGGTGCCGGGGCGGACAGCCTTTCGGGAGCAACGCGGGCGGCGGGTTCAGGGATTTTATGCGGTGCCGCGGAGGTATCCGAACCGGCGGAAATTGGCGTGGTGGAAGCGTCCGAACCGGCGGAAATTGGCGTGATGGAAGCGTCTAGGGCAGCAGATGAGGCGTTGGCACCATTTATCTCCCGCAGCACGATTTCCGCAGCACGGCGGCTCGGGTTTATTTTGCCCGCGCCCATCAGGCGGCGCAGCTCTTCCATTTTATTTTGAAATTGGGTACGCGGGGCTGCATTTTCCGTATCCAAAAATTTCGCCACCTCGCCCGCCACGTTTTCAGGCGTGCATGCTTCCTGCAGAAGCTCAGGCACAGTACTATCGTTCATCAGGATATTGGGCAGGTTGACGGAACGGATTTTCAGCAGGTGGCGCGCCAGCCACGCCGTCAGCGGCGCAACCTTATAAGCGATGATATGCGGGATTTTCATTATCGCCAGTTCCAGAGACACGGTTCCAGACGCCGCCATTGCCGCTGAGGCGGCTGCCCTCGCCCCGTTGCGTTCCTCTCTGCCAGCGACAATCATCACATCATCGGCGCCGTTTTCCGCCACCATACGGCGCACCTGCTGCTCTACGGTCTTGACTGTGGGCAGGACAAACTGCAAGTCGGCGTATTTTTGCCGCAGCAGCGCGGCGGCTTCCAGGAACACCGGCAACAGGCGGCTGACCTCGTTATGGCGCGAACCGGGCAAAATCAGGACAATCCGCTTATCAGGTGAAATACCCGACTTGCGGCAAAATTCTTCCGCCGCCGTTTCCGGCACCGTATTTTCGATTACCGGATGCCCGACAAAATCCGACGGCAGATGATGGGGGATAAAATATGCCGGTTCGTTCGGAAACAGTGTCAGCAGGCGGTCTACATACTTATACATCGTTTTGGCCCGTCCCTTTTTCCACGCCCAGACCTGCGGCGCGACATAATGCATCTGCGGCACTTTAATCTTTTGGCGGCGCAGGGCTTTATGCACGCGGGAGGAAAAGCTCCAGCTGTCTATGGTAACGACAATGTCCGGCTTTTGGGCGGCGATGTCAGCGACGGTTTCGCGAATGCGGCGCAGAACTTTCGGAATGCTCGGAATAACCTCCGCCAGCCCCATAACCGCCAGGTCGCTGATGTCAAACAGGGATTTAAGTCCCTCCTCTTTCATATTTTCGCCGCCGACGCCGGCAAATTCCGCCTCCGGCGCAAGTTCTTTCAACGCGTGCATTAAACGGGCGCCGAGCATATCTCCCGACGGTTCCCCGGCTATCAGATATATTTTCATGCTTCATACTCCGACGGAATTATGCCTTTGATGAACAGGCCATACTCGTTTGCCAGCCTTATCACTTCCGGCTCATTGACTATCAGGGTGTTACCGGCGTGGACGGCTATCCCTTTCAGGCCGCTTTTATGCGCGTTTTCCACCGTGCGCGTGCCGATGGTCGGCAGGTCGATGCGCATATCCTGCTGAGGCTTGCGCAGTTTTACAAGTATCGGGGCCTTTCCTTTGCGCACATAATCGGCGCACCTTTTAATCAGCCTGTCGGTTCCCTCTATTCCCTCAGCGCCTAAAACCAGCCCCTGCTGGACAATAACCGACTGGCCGACATCAAGCTTGCCCAAAGCGGAAGCTACTTCTACGCCGCGGCGAATATCTTCTTCATCGGCTTTATCAGGCTTCTTTTTGGTCAGCACGCCTTCGTGCGCCAGCAAATCCGGAACAACTTCCTGAATGCCGACGACTTTCATCCCGTCGGCCTCGATTTCTTTTACCAAGGCACGGAGAATACCGTCATCGCCCAAAGCTTTGGCGCCGAGTTTGGCAAAAAACGCCGCGGTGCGCAAATCCGGCACCAGTTCGGAAAACGTCGGCCGTTTAATGGTGCCTATCAGAACGATTTCCTTAACGCCCTCTTCCTTAAAGCGTTTAAATCCGGTGCCGGCCTGCCCTATCCGTATCCATTCGTGCGCCACGTCTTTAGTAAAAATCTTTTCATCGGCATTGGCATGAATAGCCAGAGCATAATACGGGCGATTGTGCGCACGGCACCAGTCTATCAGCCGCTTGGGCAACTCGCCGCCGCCGGCAACGATGCCCAGTTTGCGGTCGGGATTGCGGGTAATATCCTTTTCTTCCGCGGATACGGTTTCCTGCATAGTCATTTTCCTTATCAAGGTTTGGCAAATTTATGCTTTCGTTATACCATCGGGCAAAAAAATTGCAAAATATTAAAAATTATTATTGACAACTATTTTTTTTAGGGTTATATGTCTGTTTGTTGTTCAGGCAGCGTTCATATATCGCGGGGTAGAGCAGCCCGGTAGCTCGTCAGGCTCATAACCTGAAGGTCGTTGGTTCAAATCCTTCCCCCGCAACCAACTAGAAAAGAGGAAGTTTATACTTCCTCTTTTTTTGTATCCGCAATACCCTGCAAAGCCCCAAAAACAGCGGAGTTTGTTTTTTATTCTGATGGGCGTGCCTTAACATCTTTTTTTCCTATTTTTTACTAAAAACTGGCTAAAAAAGCCGCAAATATATACTTTTTTGAAGGTCAAACACGTCAAAAACACGACCTTCAAGCGTTTTCATCGTTTCGATTTTTTGGGGCGCTTTTTTGATGAAAGTTCCTTTTTTGTATCCCGGCGCATAAATACCAATGTTATTGATACAAATATTTTTTATTTTATTTCAAACAGATGCTATTTTTTTGAAAATTTTGGAAACGATTTTTGATTTTTTTCGGGTGTTCCTGTCGGAGGTTCAAAATGACAGACATTCAAAAAATTATCAAAATTTTATTACCGGAACTTTTAGCTTTGATTGATGGGCAAAATAGTTCCGACTTATAGCAGAAAGGACTGGATAATAAGAGAATAAAGAGCATTCATATTGTTGAAAAAGGAGTTGAAAATGATTGAAAGCGATGTTTTACGGCTGAACGATATGAGTGTTGGCGAGCTGAAAGAAATGTGGAGACAATATTTTGACAGCGAACCGATTTGGAAAACCAAACGGTTTTACATTCCAAGGCTTGCCTATCGGATGCAGGAACTGGCGTATGGTGGCGTGCCTGCGCATGTTAAAGATTTATTGTTGGGCAAAACGGTTCTGAAACGCTCGGAAACGGATGACACGGGCTTTTTGCCTCCGGTCGGGACACGTTTGGTGAAGACGTATCGAGGGCGTGAATACAACGTGATTGTGTCAACCGCAGGTTTCCAATTTGAAGGAATTTATTATAAAAGTCTGTCGGCAGTGGCGCAAAAAATAACGGGAAAGCGAATTTCAGGCCGCTTCTTCTTTGGCTTGGGAGAAAGTAAATGAAAACGATGCGATGTGCCATTTACACTCGTAAATCAACCGAAGATGGTTTGGATAAAGAGTTTAACACGCTGGAAGCACAACGGGAATCAGGTGAAAATTATATTAAGAGCCAAGCCTATCAAGGCTGGGAGATAATCCCCACTCATTACGATGACGGAGGATTTTCCGGCGGCACCTTGAAACGTCCGGCGCTTCAGCAACTTTTAAAAGACGTTGAGGCTGGCATGGTTGATATGATTGTCGTTTACAAAATAGACAGGCTTACCCGCTCGCTGATTGATTTTTCAAAACTTGTCGAGGTTTTTGACCGTAATCAATGCTCTTTTGTTTCCGTCACGCAGAATTTCAACACTTATGATTCCATGGGACGGCTCACGTTAAACGTTTTGCTGTCTTTCGCCCAATTTGAACGTGAAGTTATCACCGAGCGCATTCGGGACAAAGTGGACGCTTCCAAGAAAAAAGGCATGTGGATGGGTGGTAACCTGCCCATCGGTTACACCACCATCAATAAAAAACTAACGATTATTTCCGATGAAGCGGCGATTGTGCGATTGGCTTTTGAAAAATATCTTCTTTTTCGCTCAGAGACAATGGTGGCGGAATGGCTTAATAACAACGGATACACCACCATGGGAAAAGGAAACGGAAAATTTACCCACGCGCGTGTGAGCAAGATGTTGAGAAATGTGCTTTACGTGGGCAAAGTTCCGCATAAGGATAAAGTTTACGATGGACAGCACGAGGCGATTGTGTCGCAAGAACTTTTTGACAAGGTTCAACAAATAAAAAAACAAAATCGAGCCGGACGACTCTCCCCCTCCCGTTTTGTGGAACACGCCCTTTTAAAAGGTTTTATTTACTGCGATTGTTGTCAGTCGGCAATGGTTTCCACAAAATCAAATAAAAAGAACAAAGTTTACGAATACTACACTTCGGCGAGAGCGGTCAAAGAAGGTTTTAACAATTGCCACGTCGGAAGTGTTCCTGCCGGAGAGATGGATAATTTTGTATTGCGGCAGATGGCGCAAATTATTAAATCTCCCAAAATTCTTTCCGGACTGATTGAGCAGGCTAAAATTGCCAGACCGGATGTAAAAGACGTGCAAATCATCGACAAGATGAAAGATAGTGATGATTTTATGCATCATTTGTCGGCCATCACGCAAAGACAGCTTTTAATGCTGTTGATTAAAAAAGTTCGTGTTGATGTTGATCGTATCAAAATCATGTACACCGATTTGGCGATTGAGTTAATGGATGGCGAATTTAAGGAACAGCTGTTTCCGAATAACATTGACGGTGAGGAGAACGAAGTAATGCACCGTGTCTGTCTAAGGAGAAAACGCGGCTCTCTTAAAATTTTCGCTCCGGAAAAATACAAACCGGATGAGAATAATCCCCTTTATTTGGCATTGATAAAAGCATTTGTTTGGCAAGATAAAATTAAAAAAGAAGGGTTGTTTATCGATGCCTTGGCTAAAAGCGAAGGTTTAAGCCGTGAATATGTTGGCAAGGTCTTGCGTTTGACTTATTTAGCCCCGGATATAGTGACGGCCATCATAGATGGAGTGTATCCCAAAACATTAAGCCTAAATAAGGTATTGGAATCGGAAATTCCAATTCTTTGGCGGGATCAACGAATTAAATATGGATTTTCCGTTTGATTTTACACAGATTTTTACACAAGATGAATAAATAAAAAAACATTGGGTGCACATACCGTCAAGCGCAATTCTATTTAGAGTTGAATTTATTTAACATTGTTCATTTATAATTTAGGAAACACAATAAACCTCTAATCAATAGTTTAAGAGGTTTATTTTATGAACTCAAATATTTTTAGCGGACTACCCGAGTATGTCCGCATGACAATCTTGTCGCAAATTCGAAGATTGTTGTCAACCCCGTTGTTTTCCTACGAAGATCGAGAAGATATTTTGCAAGACCTGCTGTTGTTCTATTTGAAGCGGTTTTACGAAGTTCCCGACGTGGATGAAGCCTTGGTGGTTCACGCTGTCAAGCGATACGCCTCGGACTTGTTAATTAAAAGATATCAGCGCCGCGATTTCTTATACTCCTCATTGGCCGATTATGATGCCGATGAGGAGTTTTCTTTTGCGGAAAACACGGATGCGAGGCTTGTTGTCGAAGACATAGCCCGATATGCCGAGCCTAAGGAAATGGAATTTATCGAGCGTGTTCTTTTGGGAGAAAGCATCGAGCAAATATCCAAAGATTTGCGTGTCAGTAAAAAGACCATTTATAAGTTTTTTGAAAAAGTGCGAAAAAAACTAAAATAATGGAAACGGTTTTTGATTTTTTCCGGGTGTTCCTGTTGTCATTAACAAATTTTGAAAGGAACACCCATGAAAAATAAAGAACGTCCGGTTTACATCACGGAAGAAATTCGCAAAATTCCGGTCATTTATCTTTTGGAACTGGAAATGTCCGCCCTCAACCGTTTGGAACGGCAAATCAACGAAGAAGCCCGTCGCACCAGTCTTGCTTTGGAGTGGATACAGGGCATTAAAAATATCAAAAAGGCCTCTAAGGACGGAGGGCAAAATGGATAAGAAGACGTCATTTGTTTTGTATCCGGCGGATTTTCTCGCCGCTGTGCATAATTTTAGGAAAAACGAGGTGGCGGATTTGATAATCGCACTGTGTGAAACGAACTTTTACGGCGGCGTTTCTTTTAAAATGTCGGGGCTTGTCAGGCAACGTTTTGAAATGCTTCAGGAAACAATTGAGAAAAATAACGCCAAATATTTGGAAATGCGTGAAATGCGGCAAGCCAACGGCGCGAAAGGTGGAAGCAAACGCCAAGCAAAATTGAAGCAAAGCTCTAGCAAAACGCAAGCAACCACCACGACTTCCCCATCAGATGAGTCGGAGAAGGAGAATGAATCTGTAAATGTAAATGATTCTGGAGAGAAAGATAAAGCGGTGGAAAGTGTGGATAAACAGGAATATGTCGGCGCGCCGAGCGTGGATGAGGTTGCGGCGTATGCGAAAGAAAGCGGTTACACAATTGATCCGGTTGCCTTTGTGCGCTGGAATGAGGAACGTGGCTGGATGAACGGCAAAAAATATATTGCTCTCGATTGGAAAAAGGCTGTCCGAAAATGGTTTTGCAAAGAAAACGGACTGGAATTTTCCGAGATGGAAACAATGGCCGATATCTGCGCGGATATGCTGGGCAAGGTAAAGGCGGTGCAAAATGACTGATGACACCATTGAAAAAATCAAAGGTGATTTGGAAACCGCCGCTTATGTCGATCGTTTGTTACCTCCGGTTCGTGCGCCAAAATATCGATGCTGTATGCCGGAGATTGTTTACACGCCGCAAGAAATGATTTTCATGGAGAAGAAACCGCTCAAAATTCGCCCTAATCAGGAGCAAATTGCTTTATGGGAACGTGTGGTTTTAGAGTGGTTGCCAATTTTAGCCGTTGATGAACGGAGGCTTGTGTGGAAACGTGCCAACAGAATACCGTGGAAACTTTTGTGCCGAGAGTTTGGTGTTTCTCGGCAAATGTTGGCGGTTCGTTACGAGAGAGCCCTCATAAAAATCCAATACGGGTGTAAAAAATGTCATTGACATATTTGGGATTTACATTTTCGTAAAATACCCGTATAAAACTAGCTATAATCAGGGATGAGGTATGAAATCATCCCTTTTTTATATTTTGGCCGTCCGTAGACATTGCAGTCTGCGGGCTTTTTTTATGCAAGAAAGGATTGGACATGAAAAAGACTGCTGAGGCGGTGTCGCTCGGGCATCCCGATAAAACTGCGGACTACATATCAAGTTATATTTTGGATCGGATGATTGCTCAAGATCCGGAAGTCAAATACGCCGTTGAGGTTATGATTAAAGACAACACCGTTGTTTTAGGTGGTGAGATTAAAGGCAACGTGGACTTATCCAATTTGGAAGAGTTTGTCAAAAATGCTCTCCGTGAAATCGGCTATGATGAGCTTTACGCCGACCGTTGGGGAAGTTATGCGATTGATGTTCGCCGGCTAAACATTATCAACCTAATCGGGAAACAGTCTTCGGAAATCACGCAAGGCGTTGCAACCGGTTGGGGTGATCAGGGTGTGTTTGTCGGTTATGCTTGCAAAGGTGACGGGCTAATCAGCAAAGAACAATATCTCGCGCGCCTGCTTAACAATGCTCTTTATATCAAAGCAAGGGACAGCAAAAACCTCGGAATTGATATTAAAACACAGATTACACTAAATGACTTTGACCATATTGAAACCGCGGTGGTTGCAATTCCTATGCTTGTTCCCGAGGACTTAACGTTTTTTATTGTGCAGACACTTGGAGAAATACCGGATAATCTGATTGTCAACGGTACGGGAACGTTTAAAACTCATTCTTCCGTTGCTGATTGCGGTATGACCGGACGCAAGCTTGCGTGCGATTTTTATGGCACATCCGCTCCGATTGGCGGCGGTAGCCCGTGGACGAAAGACGGCAGCAAGGCTGACGTCACGCTTAACATTTATGCCCGCCGCTTGGCTTTGCAGTATCTTGAAGATAACGATGAGTGCTTTGTTTATCTATCAAGTTGCATTGGGCAAGCCAAGTTGCCGAGCGCAACGGTTAAAACAATCAAAGACGGCGTGACAACATCAACCACGATTGAATTTAATAAGAAACCTTTTGAGTTGGTGGAAGAACTTGACCTTAACAAACCTATTTTTGCCAAACTTTGCCGCAATGGCATTGCATAAAACCGAGCGGGTCCTTCCTCGGCTTGGAGCGTATGCGGGGACGCAAGCCGCGGCGCAACGCTAGCAAAACGGCTTTTTGTTTACTGGTCGCCCCATTCTTGAAACCCTTGATACACAAGGCGTTTAGAGATGTTTTATTTTTATCGGCTGGTCGGCTTTAATTCTGACTGGTCACTTCAGCTTTTTTATGGAGAAATTTATGGAATTTCAAGAGAATTATCCGGTGGATAAGCTCATCCCTTACGCGCGCAATTCACGCACACATAATGACGAACAGGTTGCGCAAATCGTGGCGAGTATCAAGGAGTTCGGCTTTACCAATCCAATTCTTATTGGAGCGGATGATGTGATTATCGCCGGACACGGGCGTTTGCTTGCCGCTCAGCGTATGGGTCTAAAAGAAGTTCCGATTGTTCGGTTGCCGCATCTGACCGAAACGCAACGGCGCGCGCTCGTTATCGCCGACAACAAAATCGCTCTTAACGCCGGATGGGACGAAGAAATGCTTGCTCTTGAAATGAAAGAGCTTGGCGATTTGGACTTTGATTTAGACCTGTTGGGCTTTTCGTTGGGCGAACTAAAAGAACTAGAAGCGTTTGGAGAGCCTAAGCCTGGCGGCAACACCGATGAGGACGAAGTTCCCGAAGTGCCAGAGGAAGCCGTAACTAAGCCCGGCGATATGTGGATTTTGGGTGAACACCGACTGCTCTGCGGCGATACGACAATGGTTGATGACCTTAAGAAGTTAATGGCTGATGATACAGCGGATATGATCTTTACCGATCCGCCGTATAATGTAAATTACGGTTCGACAATGAAAGACAGCTTGCGTTATCATGCCGGGACGCTTGGCGGTCGCAAAATTATGAATGACAATCTCGGTGATGGATTTGCGCAATTTTTGACCGACAGCCTTTCCAACCTTATGATGTTTAACAAAGGTGCCGCTTATGTTTGCATGAGTTCTTCCGAGTTGCACACGCTTTATTCCGCTTTTGTCTCCGCCGGTGGCAAGTGGTCGACCTTTATCATCTGGGCAAAGAACACATTTACACTCGGTCGCGCCGACTATCAACGGCAATATGAGCCAATCCTCTATGGCTGGAGTGCTGATAAGAAACATTATTGGTGCGGAGACCGCGACCAATCGGACGTTTGGGAATATAACAAGCCTGTCCGCAACGACCTCCACCCCACAATGAAACCGGTGGAACTCGTGGAACGAGCCATTAATAACAGCTCAAAGGTCGGGGATATTGTTTTGGATGGTTTCGGCGGCTCTGGTTCTACACTTATTGCGGCGGAAAAAACTCGGCGTAAGGCTCGTTTAATGGAGTTAGATCCGAAGTTTTGCGATGTGATAGTGCGGCGTTGGGAGGAATATACCGGCAAAAAAGCGGAGCTTCTTCAAGATAATGCGGAAAGTTCGGATATTGATGCAGAATTAACTGGATAATCAAGAAAATCCAAGCATTCATTGGAATACAACGAAACCAATGATTGAAAGGACGAAAAATGAGAACAGTCAAAACCTACCTAATCCGAAAACCTAGCGACATTAAGGAAGTTTTGGATATGAGCGAGCGTTATCCGGAACGAGCTGAAATTGTCGCAATTACCGAAACAATAAAACTTACCCGTGAACAATATCATGAACTTCAGAAATACCCGCTTCGTGATTATGATTTTTTGAAAGGTAAAGGAGGTTGTGAGGATGGCTGGAGGACGGTTGTGGAGCTGACTTGCAAAGGCAAGCGTGCGCTTTACGCCGATCCGTCAGGTTCAAGTTACTGTCGTTACCTCGGCATTAAGGTGGAGGATTAACAATGCTGATTACTGTAAAAAACATGAGCACCAGCGAGCAACTGGTGCTTCCTCTCGCAGAATTTAAGGAAAGATTTAAAACGGAGTTTGCGCTAGCCTATCAAAATTATATCAGGCACGAAACGGCAAAAACTGAATATTTGCCCGAGTTTATGCAAAAGCGTCTAACCGAAGCTGATTTCATGCTCTCGTTTGCTTGGAATTTTAATAATTACTCAGGTTCTGATTGGTGCATTATCCGCATTAGGTAGGATATACTGTTTTTAGGCGGTATATTGTACGACAAAAAAGTTGTTCCCCTTTAAGCGGCCGAATTATCGCCAACAAATCCCTCACATTAAAAATATTATTATAATTCAATTAGTTATAATTAAAAATAGTGCATTATTAACTGGACTTCTCCTTTTTCCCAAGCATTCATTGTGACAGCGGCGGCGGTAGCTAAAGCAATCAACTTTAAGAAAGGAAAATAAAATGAATAATTTATTAGTCAAATATGCAGTAACCGATCCTTGTTATTTATTATCTAGAGAAACTTGGGATAAATGTTGCGAAGTTTTTAACAACGATGACGAGCATATGTATGAAAAATTTGATGAGGAAGTTTCTAAGGCTTTAAGCGAATTTACAGGCTTTCCTGCTTATGCCTGCGGAACAGGATTTGGTGATTGGAGCAACAGTATTTGGGGTTCGGGGGTTATTAAAGGCGATTTTTTTGCCGATGCAGGAATGGTTTGCGTCTGCAGATTAACGGATAACATTCTTGAACACCTTAAGAAAAAATACGGAGACACTAATTCCCTTTCAGGGATAGCCCTTTTTGAAATGTCAGAAAACATTAAAGTTGATTTTGATGTTTCCAATTCCGACTGGACCATCGTTACCATTAAGGATCTACAAACAGGCGTAATAATCCAATCCGAATATGAGGATGAAGACAAAGATGATTCTTGGGATTAACTAACGAGTTTACAGGGGCGGAAACGCCCCTTAAACTTTCTTTAAAAATAATGCAGAATTGACTGGACTTCCTTGTCTTTCCAAGCATTCATTGTGTTGTAAGCGGCGGCATGGTAGCCTAAGCAAAAACTTAAAGAAAGGAATTTAAAATGATTACGATTTTAGAAACGGAAAATAAAGACTGGGGATTTTGGGGAACGGGTAAGAATTACCTCAAGCGCAAAAAAGATATTACAAAATTATGGAACGAAACAGCTAAACTGATCCAAAAGAACTCTGGACTTACTCCTGAAGAAACACAAAAATTGATGGATAGCCGCTGGGGAAGACACACCGCAGACAGTTATATGGAGGAAATCAATACAAATGTAGAGACCTTTATTAAAACGGCTGATCGCCGGTTAACCAAAGAACGCCTCATTGAGGACTATCGGCATTATGTTGACGAGCACGCTTACCCAAATCCAATTCCGCAGAAATATCACGATTTTTGTAAAGAGCTTGAAAAATTAAGCCGCAAATACGGGATTGTCATCCAAGCGGTTGGTGGCGTTAGATTTAGCACCGAGGATTTTAATGGGTACAATCCCGACTTGGACAGCGGCGATTTAATACCTGAATGTGAAGATTAACTTAGCCTCGGCGGGGCGTTTTCGCCCCGCAACTTTCTTCAAAAACAATGCAGAATTGACTGGACTTCCACGCTTTTCCAAGCATTCATTGAGTTGTAAGCGGCGGCACGGTGGCCAAAGCAAAAACTTAAAGAAAGGAATAGTAAAATGATACCGATTACCTCAAAAGAACCTAGACTGGTTATTGAACCGAAAAATGTTATAGACGAGCTTATTTACCGAGAACTTTCCAAGCTCTACGAAATCTTGCAAGTGCTGGAAGATTTGAAAATTGTGGTGCCGGACAAAGGTTGGACTTTATCCGAAAGCGATGGTTACTGTTGGATGGAGGACGACCCGAGCATTGAAGAAAAAAAGCGTGTTTTAACCGCTCTCGGTTACGATGTGAGTATGCTTTAATAACCACGGCGGGGTGGAAACACCCCGCCACAAGGCCATAAAAGCCCCAAATATTGGGACTTTTTGCCGTTGTAGAAATTTGGCTACCGAAATCCTTTCTTGCATTTCTTCAACGGTTGGGAAAACGAGGTCAAAAGCCTCGTTTTCTTTTTTCTTAAATATTGCGGTTTGTGGCCGAATAAACGGCGTTCGTGAGCCTGAAATAAAATCGTGCGGCATATTGTACGCTTTATAATTTATACTTTTCTTTAAATTTCAAGGAGACATATGAGAGTTTTAAGCCTATTTGACGGCATTTCCTGTGGGCGTGTCGCGCTGGGACGCGCCGGTATTGCGGTGGAGTGCTACTATGCAAGCGAGATTGATAAATACGCGACAACTGTATCGCAAAAAAACTATCCCGATATTATTCGGCTCGGTGATATTCGGAATATTGATTTTACGCAATTCATCGGAAAAATAGATTTGATTATCGGTGGAAGTCCCTGTCAAGACCTTTCTATCGCCAAACAAAACCGACAAGGCTTATCCGGCGAACGTTCCGGGCTGTTTTGAAAATTTGTGGAGGCGGTAAAAACTATTAAGCCAAAATATTTTTTGTTGGAAAACGTTGCCTCAATGAGTACGGAAAATCGTGCGATTATCAGCAATACCCTCGGTGTTGAACCTGTTCTTATCAATTCCGCCCTTGTTTCGGCGCAACAGCGCAAAAGGCTTTATTGGTGTAATTGGCCTGTCGAGCAGCCAAAAGATAAAAACATTTATTTGAAAGACATTTTGGAAAGCGGACTTCCATACACGGACAAAAGCTATTGTTTAACATCAAATTACAACGGGGCCTATTTTAGCCACGGCGTTATCACAAAGCAACGCTCGATGGTGGCGGAGCCGCTTTTAATTGCTGAAAACACTAAAAAAGGATACACGGAAATAAATGCCGGAGAATGTTTTGACAACTCTTTTCCGCAAAGCTTGACGCGCCGAGGTAGAAAGATGGATAAAAAATCCAATTGTCTGACTGCGATGTTTCCGAGCTTTTTTCAATATATCGGATGCGCTCTCAGGTCTCGTCATCACGTTAAACAATTGGAAGTTCGCAAAGACAATAAGGCGAACGCCATGACATCTGTGACTACCGATAGTATGGTTTGCGGTGGTATCGGCGTAAAAAGTGTTAATAAATTTCAGGAAATTAAAAAATTTAATCCTGATAAATCTGATGCGTTGGTTGCCGGATATTACAAAGCTCCTTTTAATCAGCAAGCCACAGGCGTTTTTACGCCGCTTGTCATTGGAGCGTGCGGCAAGCCTTGTCAAGGCAACAGGGTTTATTCCGTTCGTGGCAAATCGGTTTGTTTGTCGGCTAATGGCGGTGGTAAAGGCGCAAAAACGGGACTTTATAAAATTGACCTGCCGGATGGCGACTATTATGTGCGCAAATTAACACCGATTGAGTGCGAACGGTTGCAGACTTTGCCAGACGACTATACGTCCGGAGTTAGCAACACGCAACGCTACAAAATGATTGGCAACGGTTGGACGGTTGATGTTATCGCCCATATATTTAGGGAGCTTAAGCAAGAAGAGCAAAAGCGCGGCATAAAAACCGCGCTTTTTGATTAGTCGTTTAGTAGAGGTGATAGACGGTATTTTCTAATTCCCTGATCTTTTTCGCTAAATAGTGTGTATTCCTTATGCTTTTTCGCGTAGGCGGATAACGCGCCTCTGACTGAATTGACAAGCCATCCTGTGGCTTTCGCCAGTTCTTCAAGTGTTGCGCCGTTTTCACGGGTTAACAACTCGACCATTTTTTCGGTCTTATTGACTTTTAATGGTGTAACCGTGGTTTCGGGACTATCTTGAGCTTCAATAATAACGTCCGGAATTATTGTTGTTTCGGAAACAGTCGGCGTTTCCAAAGTTTGGGGAGTTACAATTTTTTTAGATTTAGCCTTTGATTTGCTTTTTGTGGTTTTCTTTTTTGATGTCGTCATTGTGATATCCTTTCATTAATTGTTAATTTACAATGTAATGAACGCTCTTAATACCTTGAAAGTCCAGTCAATTATTGCAATTTAAGGAAAATAAATGGGGCAAAAAGTATCACTTCGTGAATATGCCAGAATGCGCGGTGTGCGGCTGAACGCGGTGCAGACGGCGATTAGTTCAGGGCGTATTCATAAAATGGCGGATGGCAAGATTGACGTTGATGAGGCCAACAAAGAATGGTTTATGAACACCGATCCCGCCAAAAGCCGCAAAGCTGATCCGCTTTTTGAGGGAGCCGCTGATACTCCAAAAGCCGGAATGTCTAGTTTTCAGCAAGCCAAAACCGCCGATATTTATTATCGGGCGATGCTTGCCAAAGCGAAACTCAAAATGATAACAGGAGAAACAATTGACCGCAAAAAGGCAGGAACGCACGCTTTTAACCTCGGTCGCTCGCTACGGGATTTGTTTATTTCGTTTCCGACACGCTATGGTGCTTTGATTGCTGCAGAATTGGAGACCGATGAACACAAAACAATAACGGTGCTTGATGAATATGTCCGAAAACTTCTATCCGAAAGCAGAGACCTCCTTGACCGAGAACTTTGAGGCGGCAAGCTATATTGAGGATGAGTTTTTCAAAGGCGTTGAACCAGACAGCTACATGTCGGTTTCCGACTGGGCGGACGAATATAGGGTGTTATCTTCAAAATCGGCTTCTGAACCGGGACGATGGCGGACAGCCCGCACGCCTTATTTGCGAGAAATTATGGATTGTTTGTCGCCTAAAAGCCCAATTCAAAAAGTTGTTTTTATGAAGGGGGCGCAAATTGGCGGCACCGAGTGCGGCAACAACTGGCTCGGCTACATTATGCATAAAGCACCGGGACCGATTATGGCGGTGTCGCCCACGGTCGAGATGGCCAAAAGAAACTCCAGACAACGCATTGATCCGCTGATTGAGGATTGCCCGGCGTTAAAAGGTATTGTCAGTTCGCCGAGAGCAAGAGATAAAGGCAACACCATGCTTTCTAAGGACTTTCAGGGCGGTGTTTTGGTGATGACGGGAGCAAATTCGGCGGTGGGGTTGCGTTCCATGCCGGCACGTTATTTGTTTATGGACGAGATTGACGGCTACCCGCAGGATATTGATGGCGAAGGCGATCCGATTTTGCTGGCGGAACGGCGCACGGCGACATTCAGCAAGCGCAAGAAAATATTTCTCGTTTCTACGCCGACTATTAAGGGCTTGTCAAACATTGAGCGCGAGTTTGAGAACTCCGACAAGCGATATTATTTTGTGCCGTGTCCTTATTGTGGTGGTTTTCAAAAATTGGAATGGGCGCAAATCCGTGCCGAAGACGGAAATGTGGCATACGAGTGCATTCATTGCGGCAAACTGATTGGCGAACATTACAAAACACAAATGTTGGCGAACGGCCATTGGCAAGCGACCGCGCCAAGCGATGGCTTGACGGTGGGATACCATCTTTCCTCGCTTTACTCCCCTGTGGGGTGGCTTTCTTGGAAAGAGTGTGTTGATATTTTTGAGAAAACCAAAACAAATCCGAGTTTAACGCAAGGGTTTCGCAACACTATCTTAGGCGAAACCTACGAGGCGGAAAGCGATGCGCCCGAATGGCAACGCCTGTATGAAAAACGCGAGACTTATCCAATCGGTACAATTCCGATGGGCGGATTATTCTTAACCGCTGGCGTGGATATTCAGAAAGACCGCATTGAGTGTGAGGTTGTGGCTTGGGGACGCAATAAACAAAGTTGGTCGGTGGAATATTTTGTGCTTGATGGCGACACCGCCAAACCCGAAGTGTGGAAACAATTGGAAAACGTGCTTAATCGGGATTATCCGCATGAGAGCGGCATCACGTTGCCGATACGGGTAATGTGCGTAGACTCAGGCTATGCGACGCAAGATGTTTATTCGTTTGTGCGACAGTTTAGCCAAGCGGTTTGGGGCGGTGGCGGCGCGAAAGCGAGCCAACCGCGCACGGTGGTGGCTATCAAAGGGCAAAGCCGCGATACGGCGATGCTCCTGTCAACATCCAAGGCCGACACAAAAAAGAAAGGCTTAAAGGTTTGGAATGTTTCCGGTCCCGTGATTAAGACCGAACTGTATCGGTGGTTAAAGATGGAGCGTGTCGGCGAGGATGCGTCTTGTTTCGGACAATGCCACTTTCCACAATATGCCGAGGAATATTTCAAACAACTGACTTCGGAACGACAGGTTATCAAAATAGCCAATGGTTATCCGAAATCAGTTTGGGAGAAAGACCCGTTACGGCGCAACGAAGCGTTGGATTGCCGAGTTTACGCCCGTGCCGGCGCGGCTATTTACGGTTTAGACCGAATGAGCGAAAAAGGTTGGCTTGAACTGGAAGCCCTTATTCCATCCTATCCAGAGGCTAAGCCGAAAAAGAAACCGACACGTTTTATACAAATGCAACAAACAAAGGTGAATGATCCGTGGCTGTAGATATCAAAACACTCAAAATCAGGCTTATTGAGGCCGAAGATGCATACCACCAATTGCTGGTCGGGACAAAAGAAGTCGCGGTCAACGTGGGGAATTTCGGCTCGGTTACTTATAATCAAACGAGCCGAACCGCGTTGGAAGCCTATATTTCAAGCTTAAAGTCGCAGATTGCGGCGGTTGAGGGAACAAGTGTCGGAAGAAGACGGATTATGAGGGTAGCATTTTAATGACAGACACATCACATAAAGCAGCATCGCAGACGTTGCGAGAGATTGCCTCGTGGCAACCGGGACGCGGTTCGGCGGATAGCGACTTGCTGCCCGAACTCTCAACCATGGTGGCACGTTCGCGTGATTTATCCCGCAATCATGGGATTGCCAGCGGAGCGATGCAAACCCTTGCGGATAATATTGTCGGCACAGGGTTTCGCCTATCCGCCAAGCCTGACTACAAGCTTTTGGGCAAAACCAAAGAATGGGAGGAAGAATGGCAAGCTAAAGTTGAGGGCTTATGGCGTAGTTGGGCGGAGACGTTTAACTGTGACGCGGGTAAAAATCTTAATTTTCACGGATTAACGACACAGATTTTCAAGTCATGCCTGATTAACGGCGAAGCGCTGGCGTTGGTTTTATGGTTGCCTGAACGTTCGGTCGCGACCGCCATCCAGCTTGTTGAGCCGGACAGACTTTCCAATCCGAACAACAGTACCGATACAAAAACGTTGCGCGGTGGTGTCGAGATTGACAAGTTTGGCGCGCCGATTGCCTACCATATTTTAAAAGAGCATCCGGGCGACTATTGGTCGTCAAGCTTGCAATGGGAGCGTGTTTCGGCGTTTACATCATTTGGCAGACTGCGGATTTTACACGTTCATGATATCAACCGCATTGGGCAAACTCGCGGCAAGCCAATTCTGTCCTCGATTATGCCGATGTTTAAGATGCTTGACCACTATGAGCGGTCGGAACTTCAGGCGGCTATTGTCAACGCAATGATTGCCGCTTTTATTGAAACGCCGATGGGCGGCGAAGAACTTAACGAGCTGTTTGGTGGTTCAAGCGATGATTACCTGAATGCCAAAAAAGACTGGCAGGTTAAGCTTGAGGGCGGCTCCATCATCCCTATCTTCCCCGGAGACAAGGTCGCGCCGTTTACACCGAGCCGTCCTAATTCGGCATACGGAAGTTTTGTGGAGAATCTGCTTCGGCATATCGGCACAGGATTAAATATTCCGTACGAATTGCTGTTAAAGGACTTTTCCAAAACCAACTACTCTTCAGCAAGGTCGGCACTTTTGGAGGCGTGGCGGTATTTTAATGGACGACGGCAATGGCTGGCTGATTATTGGGCAACGCCTGTTTATGAACTGTGGCTTGAGGAAATGGTTAATAAAGGCTTGGTGGACGCGCCTGATTTTTATGCAAACCGCTACGCTTACACCCGTTGCAAATGGATTGGCCCGGGGCGCGGTTGGGTTGATCCCGTCAAAGAGGCGCAAGCCTGCCAACTTCGTATGGAGATTGGGCTTTCAACCCTTGAAAACGAGTGCGCTTCTCAAGGTTTGGATTGGGAGGAAGTTGTTGAGCAGCGGGTTCGGGAAAAAAATAAACTTAAGGAAATGGGATTGATAAATGAAAATACTCAACAAAACAATTTGGGCGATAACGCCGGAAATGATGGGAACGATGGCGGAGATAGCGAGGGAAAATCGCAAAACTTGTGATGCCATAGCCCGTGAGATGGGTAAAGACATGAAAGACACAAACGCCGCCTCAATCAGAGACGGCGTTGCTGTTATTAAGGTGTCCGGGCCGTTGTTTCGTTACGCCAATTTAATGACACGGATTTGCGGCGCAACCTCTTACGAATTACTGGCACAAGACTTTAATAAAGCGGTGCAATCACCTCAAATTAAAGGAATTTTGCTTGATATTGACAGTCCGGGCGGCGAAGTAAACGGATGTTCCGAGCTCTCTGATATGATTTATCAGGCACGAGGCACAAAGCCCATTATCGCGTATGCTTCAGGAGCTTGTTGTTCCGGTGCTTATTGGATTGCCTCGGCTTGTGACAAGATTTTGGCGGCGGATACAGCTATTTTGGGTTCTATCGGTGTCGTTTCCATTTTTGAAAAAGATGACGAGGATAAAACAATAGAGATTGTGTCCTCGCAAAGCCCTAATAAACGTCCGAATATTAACACCGAAGAAGGTAAAGTCAAGATTCAAGCACGAGTTGATGAGTTGGCTGAGGTGTTTATCGCCAAAGTGGCGCGTAATCGGGGAATTAGCGAAGACGATGTTGTTAACAACTTTGGCGCAGGCGATGTTTCGGTTGGACAACATGCTGTCCGTAATGGTCTGGCGGACGGATTATCCTCGTTTGAGGCTATTATAACAAACTTAAGTAAGGAGAAAACATTTATGAATGACACAATAAATATTAATGCCGAAGAAATTCGGCAGACGGAACGGGAACGTATGGCTAAAGTTTTTGTAGCCGACATTTCCAAAGGAAAGGAAGCTACAGCGCAAATTCTGTTGGCCAAGACAGATTTGGATGCAACCGATATTTTGGAAATATTGGACACTATTCCAAGTTCCGCCAAAACAACGGACTTTGAAAAAGCGATGGCGACAGTTAAAAACCCGGATATTTCGCCATCTATTGAACCAACGGATGAAACACCCGAGGCGGTCGCTCAGCGTATCGCATCATATTTGAAGTAAGGAGTAAACATGACAGCACAAGGATTTACAGATCAAGGCTCGACAACAGCGGATAACCTTTTTGCGGGAGAGTTTCCGAGAGTAGCAGTTTTAGCGACTATTTCAGGCGGCAAATTTGAACGCGGCACGGTTTTAGGATTTAAGTCGGGCGGGCTTGTTGACGGCAAAATGACTATCAGCACCGCCGCTCCGGAAGCTGTTTTGGCTGAAAATGTCGATGCTTCTGAGGAAGACAAGCAAGCGGTGGTGTATTTGACCGGCGAGTTTAATAAAGCCGCCCTCAAAGCTAACGCTGATATTGACACTCTGATTGCCAAGCTGAGAGCCAAGAGCATTTTTGTAAAAACTAATCAGGCATACTAGGAGAAACAAATGGATATTTATTCTACTCAAGTTTTAGCGAAAGTGGTGGAGCGGTTGCATACTCCACCTTCTTTTTTACTCGACACATTCTTTCCGAATGTTCAAACCTCTGATAAAGAGGAGATTTTCTTTGATGTGACCGACAGCAAACCACGCATTTCGCCGTTTGTATCGCCATTACTCCCTGGCAAAGTTGTTGATGGCGGCGGTTATCAAACCAAATCATTTAAGCCTGCATATGTTAAGGATAAACGTCGATTTGACGCGAATATCCCGTATAAACGCATGGCCGGCGAGATTATTGGCGGTTCCTTGTCTCCGGCTCAGCGTTATGAACGCGCGCTCGCCACCCATTTGAAAGACCAGCTGGATAATTTGACACGCCGTGAAGAAGTGATGGCGGCGGAAATTTTAAGAACTGGTAAGGTTATCGTGTCCGGAGACGGTTATCCAGCTCAGACTGTTGATTTTGGTCGTGACGCCGAATTAACGAAAGCCTTGAGCGGATCGGCGACTTGGGATAGTTCCGGTGTTAATCCGGTTGACGATTTGGAAGATTGGGCGATTACCTTGCAAGACAAGTCCGGTGTTGTTGCAAAAACCGTGGTTATGGACCCGCAAGCGTGGAAAATCTTCCGTTCTAACACGACTGTTCAGAAATATTTGGACATTCGCCGTGGCACAAACAACACCATCAACATTGATCCGCAGATTATCAGCGAAAATGGAAAAGCCCGCTATGCCGGTTCCATCGGTGATTTTGCGATTTGGGTTTATAACGACACCTATGTTGACGACAAAGGCGCGACCTGCAAACTGTTGCCGGAAAAGACCGTTATTTTGGGTTCTCGCGAGGGTTTGGAAGGAACGAGATGTTATGGCGCGATCCACGATGAAAAAGCCAACTGGACAGCGCAACGCTACTTTACCAAATCTTGGATTGAAGAAGATCCGAGTGTGCGTTGGCTGTTGTTGCAATCCGCGCCGTTGGTCGTTCCTTATCGTCCAAACGCTTCCATGTGTGTAACCATTGGTTAATGGGGGTGACATGAAAATCAAAGCGTTAATCACATTGGTGGTTGGTAAAGGAAAACAGGTCGCTCCGAATACGGTTTGCGACATTAGTGAAAACGAAGCAAAACGGCTTATTGCCCTTGGTTTTGCCGAGGGTTTGAAAAAGCCAACCCCTCAATTGAGCGGAGACAACAATGGCAAATCCGATGAAAATGGCGGTGGACAGCCTGTTCAACAGGTTGGGAACACCGGCGATGTTCAAGAACCGGAGTGTTCGGATAATCCTAAATGAACCAGATGAAGTAATTGGAGTGGGGTTTATCAACGCCCACTCCGAAACTCATCGGGCAAGAATAAGGATTTCCGATGCGCCGGAACTTAAAATCGGCGATAAAATTGAAACCGCAGAGGAAACCTATGCCGTACACTCGGGGCCTGTTAGAGATATTCATCAATTGGTGTGGAGCTGTGATTTGATATGCGTATGAAAGCGGCATTGGAAGGCAGTTTGGAGGAATATCTTGAAAAAGAGTATCAGAATTGCGCCAAAGCGGTGACTTATGGCGTCAAAACCGCGACAAACGGCTTGAAACAATCTCTGCGGGCTCAAGTTAAAAACGCTGGTCTTGGCGGCAGGCTTGCCAACACTTGGCGTGGTGATGTGTACCCTAAAAGCAAAAACAGCGTTAGCGCGGCGGGAGTTGTTTACACCAAGGCCGAGAAAATCCTTGAGGGTTTTGAGTATTCCTCGGTCATTCGTTCGCCAAACAGGTTCTGGCTCGCCATTCCGACCGAGGCTATCCCCAAACGCATTCGCAATAAACGAATGACACCGGCTCTGTATGAACAAGCCAAAGGTGTTCGGTTGCGATTTATTTACCGTTCGCATGGAGTTTCATTCCTCGTTCACGAGCAAAAGAAAAAGACAATTATCGCATTTTGGCTTGTGCCACAGGTTAAAATGCCGAAACTCATTAATTTTGAAAGTGAAAGCAAGCGATGGCAAGCGCAAGTCCCGTCTTTGATAATGGAAAATTGGCATGAGTAAACGAGAACAAGTGTTAAACGCTTTATTTACAAGACTTTCCGCTTTAACAAAGGCGGAAGTTAAACGTAATGAAACGCTGCCGGTTAAAATCTCGGATGGCGGACTGGTCATTTTACGGGATGGAAATATCGGCGAGCCGACTATTTTGCTATCTCCACCATGCTTTCTTTATCAACACCGAGCGGAAATAGAAGTGGTGGTTCAGCAAACATCCGCCGCCGATAATGATGCCCGATTGGATCGTGTTTTAGAAGAAATCGGACGTTTGCTGATGGTTGATGTCACATTATCCGGACTTATTGACCATATGCACGCCGATCCGCCGGAGTTTATCGAGCAAGCGATCGATGGTGGTTTAACAATTAAAGGGGCAATTATTCCGCTTGTTTTGGAATATGTGTCAAATTCAAATTTAAATTAAGGAGAAAATAATGGCTAGAGCATACGGCTGGAACGCCCAATTATTGCTTGCGGAAGAAACCGAATACGGCGAGATGCCCGCTAATAATTACCGTAAAATCCCGTTTATCTCGACAACGCTTGATAGTGAGCAGAACCTTGTGTCCTCCAATGTTTTGGGTTTGGGGCGAGATCCGACACAGCCGTTTCAGGATGTAATCAATGTGGATGGCGACATGGTCGTGCCGGTTGATATGCGAAATATCGGCGTTTGGCTAAAGGCAATCTTTGGAATACCAAGCACAGAAGATGTGGATGATGGTGTTTACACGCATAGCTTTGAAAGTGGTAAAATCGTTATTCCGAGTTATACCTTGGAGGTTGGTTTGCCGGAAGTGCCACAGTTTATCCGATTTATGGGCGTTAGAGCCAACAGTATCGCTTTTAATTTTCAGCGATCGGGTGAAGCTCAAGTAACCTTAAACCTTATCGGACAAGGAGAATCTGGCGAAACAACAGCGATTGACACCAATCCTGAGGTTTATAAATACACCCGAGTTTCACAATTTCAGGGTTTTATAAAAAGTAATGGCGCGTTATTGGCCAATATCACGGCGGCAAGCGCGACGTATTCCAATAATCTCGAAAAAATTGAGACAATCCGTAATGATGGAAAGGTTGAGGCCATTGATTTGGGCGTAGCGAGCCTTTCCGGGAGCATTTCCGCCCGATATGGCGATAACATTTTGTTGGACAAGGCTCGTGCCGGAACGCCGGTTGATATCGAGCTCGGGTATCAGCTTTCGGATACGCTAAAATTAGAGATTGTCTGCCACGAAGTTTATCTACCGAAACCAAAGCGAACGATTGACGGCCCGAATGGAATTGAGTGCTCGTACGATTTCCAAGGGGCTAAAAATGAGGAAATCGGTCGGATGATGACGGTAAAACTAACAAATGATGTGGAGAGTTACTAAAAAATATATTGACATTATAAAAATGATTCTATATTTCTAATAATATAGAAATATATTAAGAGGTAAAAATGCAAAAGATTATCTTTAGTTTATTAGGAATATGTTTGTTTAGTTCCATAGCTCATGCAGAAACGAATGTATCATATTTTCACAATTCGGTACGTTGTGCAACTTGTCGTAAAATGGAGACATGGTCATCGGAAGCTGTAAAGAATCTTCCTGTTATGTTTGAGAGTGTTAATACTGATGAGCCGGAAAATAAACATTTTTTGACAGATTACGGACTTTATTCAAAATCTGTTGTTATATCTGACAGTCAATCCGGAAAATGGAAAAATCTTGATAAAATCTGGAATTATGTTGGAAATGAGCAGGAATTTAAGATGTATATTCAATCAGAAGTGCAAAATTTTCTGAAAGATGTAAAATAATGCAAATACTTTTGACAGCTTTATGGTTTGGTATCTTGACTTCTATCAGTCCTTGTCCATTAACAACAAATATTGCAGCTATTTCATTTTTGAATAGAAAGATGACGAAGCCTTATTTTGTTTTTTTGAATGGTGTCTTTTACACGATTGGCAGAACCGCTTTCTATACGATTATTGGTGTTTCTTTATCGTATTTTTTAAATATGATTCCTGTTGTATCTGATTTTTTGCAAACAAAAATTGAATATATTGCGGGTCCGATAATGATTATTTTAGGAATTATCTTGCTAGACATCATAAAAATCAGTATCCCTGCGTTTAAATTAAAAGAGAAAACACAAGATAAACTTAATAAAGCCGGATTTTTAGGTTCTTTTGCTATTGGATTTTTATTTGCTATGATGTTATGTCCTGTTAGTGCGGCGTTTTTCTTTTCAAACTTAATACAAAGCCAAGGCAATCCTTTGGTGCTTATGTTGTATGGAATTGGAACAGGACTTCCTGTCTTAATATTTGCTTTTGTATTATCTTTCTGTGCAGAAAAAATCAGCAAGACATTCAAAATGACGACAAATTTTGAAAAATATGCTCGTTTAATGACGGCTGGTATTTTTATTATTGTGGGATTTTATTACACGTTAAGGAGTATATTATGACAAGTGATTTAACAAATATCGCAACTGTTTTTGATGCGTTAAGCAATGAAAACCGATTACAGATTTTTAGAATTTTGGTTAGAAATAGTGCAACAGGAATTACGCCAACTGCTATTTCCAAAGAAATGAATGATTTTCCGAGAAATACTCTATCTTTTCACTTAACTTTATTGGCTAATGCTAATTTGTGTTTTTCTGAACGACAGGGAAAGCAGATTTTTTATAAACCGAATTGCCAGTTAATTAAAGAAATCACCAGATTCTTATTGAGTGATTGTTGTGAGGGAGGTTGTTTATGTTAGATATTTTTACCTGGTTTGCCGATTGGGCTACAGCAAAAATGGGATTAGACATCACCACGCATTTTGGGCAAGCGGTACACTTTTTTATTGAAGACTCCTTAAAAATATTTGTGTTGATTTATGTCTTAATCTTTTTTATTTCGTTATTCAGAGCGCAACTCAGTCCTGAAAAAGTAAGAGATTATCTATCAGGTAAATCTCGGTGGAGCGGATATTTCTTGGCTGTATTTTTAGGTGTGGTCACGCCGTTTTGCTCTTGTTCTTCCATTCCACTGTTTATGGGGTTTTTAGCCGCAGGCGTTCCATTTGGTGTGAGTATGGCTTTTTTAATCAGCTCGCCCCTTATTAGTGAAATTGCCGCTTTTATGTTACTTTCCATGGGGAGTTACGGCGTTTATATTGTGACTATTTATATTATATCTGGAACGATGATTTCTGTTTTGGCCGGGTATTTGGCTGATAAATTTAATATTGAAAAATATTTGGCTCTAAACATACCAAAAACGACACCATCGGTTTGTGGTTGTAAAAGTGTTAAAGAAAAGGCGGTTGCGTTAGTTAAATATGCAAACAGTTTTGCTTGGGATACAGTAAAGTCGTTGGCGATTTATATCCTTATCGGTTTGGTTGTCGGGGCATTCATGCATGGCTACATTCCACAAGAATTTTTTGTAAAATATATGGGAGCTGATAATATTTGGGCTGTTCCTTTCGCAGCTTTCGCCGGAATTCCTATTTATGCATCTCAGGCAGGGATTGTTCCGTTAGTTCAGGTACTCTTAATGAAAGGCGTGCCTATCGGGACTGCATTGGTGGCTTTTATGAGTATTGCAACAATATCGCTTCCGGAAATAATGATGCTTAAAAAAGTGTTTACTTATAAGCTATTAATGATTTTTATTGGCTATTTGTTTGTTGCATTTATGGCAACCGGTTATTTATTAAACTTATTGTAAGGAGATGATTATAATGAAAGATATTAAAATTTTAGGAACAGGTTGCTCAAAATGTAAAACAGTTATGCAGCTTGTTGAGAAAATTGCAAAACAACATAATTATGAGGGGAAAATAGAAAAAGTTGAGGATATTGCCGAGATTATTTCCTATGGTGTTATGTCCACGCCGGCAGTAGTGATTGATGGCAAGGTTGCCTTTGTCGGTGGTGTTCCTTCAGAAGCAGAAGTCAACAAATGGTTTAACGAGCAAACAAGTTGTTGTGGTTGCTGTAAATAATCAATTGAAACAACGAAAATTTTCCCTCTGATGATTTTGGAGGGATTTTTTTATGGGAAAAACAAATGATCAGATTAAAAATACAAAAAGAGCCTTATTGGCTGGATTTGGGTTATGGTGTGAAAGTTAGGGTTAAGCCTTGCACTTCCGCCGTTTTTTATGAGGCAAAAGCCTATATGAACAGCAAATTGGCTGAATTGGCGAAAATTTATAAAGCAAATAAAGAAGCTGGGGTACAGGTGTCTGAAGATATTGAAAACCCGGTCAAACGTGAAGCGTTGGCGGATAAATATCTTCTTATCGGGCTTGGAATTGCCGGTATTTTGGAGTGGACGGGAGTATTAGAGGCGGAAGAAGATAAAGCGGCTCCGTTGACAGAAGCTAAAATTGACGAGCTGTTTTCAAACTTTTGGGCGGTTGCTGAGAGCTTCCGCCACCAGTATTGCGGATTACAAGAAATTCTGGCGGCGGAAAAAAACGCTTCTACGCCCGGGCCAAATGGCACTTTGGAGACGGGCGAAGCTATTGTGCCGGATGCTCAGAGTTAAATCCGCTCTGTCCGTTCCATAAGTGCCGATACACCGAAACGACTTTGGAAACCGATGTCGGCTATCAGGCTTGGGAGGTTTTGTTGAAACTTCCGGAGCCTGATTTGTCGTTAGCATTGGATATTGCCCAAAACCTTAACTTTGATATGGAAATGATGTGCGAACTGTTGCCTGTGGGTGTTGCGGGGATGAGAAATGGATTGGATGAAAATAAGTGAATTATTTTATTTTTATTTGAATAAATTACGGTAACGGTAATTTATAATATCTTTTTTAAAGTTGACTTTTATTTTATTTGTGTTTAAATTTGTTACTGTAAGAGGAAATAAACATGACAAATTTAAAGCAACTTATATCGTCAGCTCCGTTAAAAATGATATTTCTAAGTCTTTGGTTTGAAAAGAATGGGATATCATCCAAGAGTGTTTATGACCATAAAAAATACGGTTGGCTGGATGTCGTAGGTAGAGGCGCATTTATAAAAAAAGGCGTAGAACCGGAATTGACTTCGGGGATAAATGCTGTACAAACTCAAACATCGTATAAGGTGCATATTGGGGGACGATATGCATTGGATCAATACTATAATGTGCGACATTTTGTTCGCGACAATTTAAAACCTGTTCTTTTTACTTCTGAACGCAAGCCTTTGCCAATGTGGTTCAGGAATACTTTTGAACAGCAATATTTAGTGGTAAACACGTCATTTTTACCAGATAACGTGGGTTTTCAAGAATATGAAGTAGATGGACTAAAACTAAAAGTTTCTTCTCAAGAAAGAGCGTTGTTGGAAATGCTTTACGTTTCAGATATAACAACGAAAGAAGCCTATCAGATATTTGAAATGATGACTGTTTTAAAGCCTAGTGTTTTGAATGAGCTATTAATACAATGCAAATCTGTTAAGGTAAAACGTCTTTTTATGTATCTGGCAACACGAGCAGGATATTCTTGGGTTGCAAAGCTGGATAAAGATAAAATAGATTTTGGTTCGGGTGTTCGTGTTATAGATAAAACAGGATATTTTGATAAAGAATATAATATCATCGTAGACAAGGTTACAGAGGAATAAATGCAAGAGAAATACATAAAACAGGTTGCTTTATTAGTTAAGTGTTTACCGATTATTGCAACAGAAGAGTGTTTCGCAATTAAGGGCGGTACAGCAATTAACCTATTTTTTATGAACTTACCGCGTTTGTCCGTGGATATCGACCTTGTTTATCTTCCAATAGAATCTAGAGATACAACCTATCAAAATATTAATCAGGCTCTAGAACGTATCTCTCAAAAACTTCAAAAAATAGGCTTAAAAGTTACTTCTAATAGAAAAAACGAACAAAAATTAATTTGTTCAGATGGGGTTTCGGATATCAAGATAGAGCCTAATTACACGTTACGTGGTTATGTTTTTGAACCTCAACTTATGGAGCTTTGTCCAAAGGCGCAAGATTTGTTTGGCTATGCCGAAGCGCGGATAATTTCGGAAGCTGAGTTGTGGGGTGGAAAAATATGCGCGGCACTAGATCGGCAACATCCTCGAGATTTGTTTGATATTTATAATTTATTGAATACTGTCGGCATCAATTCAGAAATCAAAAATGGCTTTATTCCATTACTTTTAGCAGGAAACCGTCCCTTACATGAAATGTTAAAACCGAATTTTCAGATGGATGAGGATATTTTTGATAAAGAATTTGTGGGGATGACAGATGAAATTTTTACTTTTGATGAAGCTAAACGGACATTTTTGAAATTAGTTGAAAATATTCATACAATCCTGACAGATGAAGATAAAAGATTTTTGCTTGATTTTGTTCAATTAAAAGCAAATTTACAGGCAGCTGATATTTCCAATTTAGATAAATTACCAGGAATTAAATGGAAATTAAAAAATTTGGAAAATTTGCAAAATCAAAATCCTGAAAAATTCCAAGAACAGTATGATAAATTAAAAATATCGCTTTAGAGAAATATCCAAGAAGTGTTTTTGAATTTTCGCAAAATTATATTACTGTCACATTTCCCTTTAATGCTCCAGATAAACAGCATGTCGTAGAAAGTAAGGTAGAAAGTAAGGTGAAAATACTAAACGCTTTAGCTGAAAATCCTCACATAACTATTCCTGAATTATCCGTCAAAATTGGATTAAGTATTGCTGGTATAGAAAAAAATATAAGGCAATTGCGAGAAAATGGTCAAATTAGACATGTTGGTTCAACAAAATCTGGATATTGGGAAGTAATAAAAAATAGTTAATTAAACTTCAGAATGTAGCACCTCAGTTAAAAACTGGGGTGTTTTTTTATGGAAAAAAATGAGTACGGCGGCGAAGAAATTATCAATACGGCTTGAGGCGGTGGGTGGAGATAAAGTTCGGAGGGAGTTTAAATCTCTCGGAGCTGATGGCGATCGGGCTTTTCGGCAGATTACGCAGGTCATTGCGCCTGCCAACGATAATCTGAAGGCTCTTAATGCAACCGCACGCTCTTTTAACGAGGTTATTCGGCAAGGAACGGCTTTGTTTGGAGCGTATCTCGGATTTCAGGGGTTAAAAAATACTTTCTCGGCGATTTTTAATGCCAACAATTCTTTTGAACAGCTGTCCGGCTCGCTTAAAACCGTTACCGGTTCTGCCAAAGGCGCGCAAGAGGCTTTCGCTCTGATTGAGAAGTTTGCGATTGACACGCCTTATCAATTAAATGAAATCGTTGAGGCTTTTATCCGTTTGAAAGCTCTTGGATTAGAACCTTCCGAGGCAGCTTTGACCTCTTACGGCAACACGGCTTCGGCGTTTGGCAAAAACATTCTTGATTTTGTCGGAGCGGTGGCGGCGGCAACGGTTGGCGAGTTTGAACGGCTTAAAACTTTCGGCATCAAAGCAAAAGTTGTTAATGACGATGTGAGCTTTACTTTTGCGGGCGTTACGACAAAAGTAAAGAAAAACGCCGCCGAGATTGAAAAATATCTTCGAACGCTTGGCGATGTCAACTTTGCCGGAGCAATGGAAGAGCAGATGAAAACAATGTCCGGCGTTCTCTCAAATATTGAGGACGGCTTTGAGAAAATGTACCGTGACATCGGTAAAAACGGCCTAAATGACGCCTTAAAAGACACGTTTACGCAGTTTAATGAACTGGTGGAAAAAAGCGGTAGCGCGGCGGAAACAATCGGTAAAACATTAACAATCGCCGTTAAAACCGCCTCAAAAGCGTTTTTTACACTTGCGGAGAATGCTGATGTTTTATTAACCATTCTCGGCGCGAGGTTCGGCTCTACGGCTATTCTTGGCGGGATAACAGCTTTAAGGGCTAGTGTCGGCTATTTACAAGTGGCGACGGCTGGGTTGAGTGTTTCAACAAAATCCGCCATTGCCGGCATTATGATGATGAGCCGAGTTTCCAAATTGGCGGCGGCGCAAATGGCTCTTACGGCTACTGCCGCCGGTGTTTTGAAAGGCGCGCTCGCTCTTATCGGCGGCCCAGCAGGTTTGGTAATCTTAGCAGGAATGGCTATTTACAAGCTCGTTGATAGCCATGATGTTGCTAAACGCGCAGCGGAAGACCATGCCGAAACTTTGCAAAAGCTTAAAGATGAACTCAAGGCCACGGCGGAAGAAGCGTCTAAATTTTCAGCGCAACAAACCAAAGACATGGCGATGGCTGAATGGGGCTTAAAACTCAAAACCGCGGAACAAAATATTAAGGATTTGGAAGCGGAGCTAAAAAAGACCGGCGGTTTGTCGTTTATGACCCGCTTTACGCCTAATTCCATGCTTAAGGACTATGATATTTATGCCAAAGACATAGCGGATAAACTTCGAAAATCAAGAATTGATTTGAAGCAGTATCAAGATGAAATTTGGGAGCTTGCGGCCGAATTTCCTGATTTTAAACCTCAGGCAGATGAAATACAGGAAAAAATACTCCTCTTAAAAGCGGCCTATCGTGACGCATGGGCGGCAAAAGATGAGCTTAAATATCTGCAAAATCCTGAACTGCGTCCGAAAGAAGAAATTAAAACCGAAGTTACACCTACAATTTCGATTGATGTGGAGGCGTATAAAAAGAACATTGAGGACATCAAAAATAAGATTTTGGAGCTTAAAACGCCCTATGAACAAGCTATGGTTAAAGCGGACGAGTGGCGAAAAAACGCTCTGAAAAATCTTGACGCCAATTCAGCGGATTATCAGAAACACAAGGAGCAAATTGAGCAAGTTTATGAGGGTATGGTTAAAAAAGCCGATGAGGCGGTGCTTCAATCGTCAAAATCTTTGGAGGACGGGTTTAAGCGTGGCTTTATCAACCTCAAAAATGAACTTGATGATTTTGCAAGTCTTGCCGAAAGCGCGGTTAAAAACACTTTTAATAATATGGAAAATATCCTTGCCAACTTTGTCGCCACGGGAAAAGCGAACTTTGCCGATTTGGTGCAATCAATCGTTAGCGACTTTGCAAAAATTGCAATTCGGCAGTCCATCACGCAACCTTTGTTTAATGGACTAAGCTCGTATTTGGGTTTTGCGACCGCTCACAGCGGTGGAATTGTCGGATCTGACGCGCTACGAACAACCTACGCCAGTCCGGCGGTGTTTAGCAATGCGCCGAGGTTTCACAGCGGAGGCATCGTTGGGGATGAAGTTCCGATTATCGCCAAGCGTGGCGAAGGTGTTTTTACCAGAGAACAAATGAAAGCCTTGGGAGATACTGGAGCGCGCGTCAGCGTTAATGTTAATGTGATCAACAACGCTTCTTCAGAAGTTAAAGCGACAGTCAAAAAAACGGATCAGGGCAATGGAACGTTCAATCTTGATGTGATGATTGAGAAAATTGAGGGAGCGATTGGCAAAAATATCGGTAAAGGTGAAGGTCTGTCTCCGATTTTGGAACAACGATACGGCCTTAATCCGGCGTATGGGAGTTATCGATGAGCATACAATTTCCTAAAAAACTGCCGTATCCCACGGTTCAAAACTATTCCATTCGTCCGGATGAGGCGATTATTCGCACCGATATGGAATCAGGCCCCGCACGGCAACGGCGCAGATACACGCAAACACCAAGTAAAATTTCCGTGCGCTGGGTTATGAATCATGAGCAATTTTGCTTGTTTGAGGCTTGGTACAAATATCAAGCCAAAGAAGGCGCTGAATGGTTTGTCATCACGCTTTTGGGCGGTATAGGATTAACCGAGCAAGACGCTCGTTTTACACAGCAGTTTCAGGCGAGCATTCTTGCCGGTAGGCTTTGGGAAATCACAACAGAGCTTGAAATCCGTGATCGACCGACCATCACGGAAGACGCAATGAATATTATCTTGGATTCCGATTTTCAAAAGTTGGAGCTTACGGTTGATAAGCTTCACATCTTTGTGCATCGGACTTGTCCGCGCAAACTTAATTAGGAGCTAACTATGCCAAATATGCAAGAACGATTAAACGCCGCGGTGGATAGAGCCGAGGTTGATACAGGACTATTGCACGAGGTTGTTCATGGAGATATTACGACCGTGGTTGACACCGAGGGCGGCAAAGTTCCCTCCGTTGCCAAAGCTATCAATGATATTCGGGTGATTGTCGATGCTGATGCGAAAATTTTACATGACATCACGCACGGCGACAGCACGACCGTTGTCATAACAGAAAACGGCGAAGTGCCGAGCGCGGCCAAAACAGTTCAAGAAATCCGAGAATATATTCAAAATGGTACAGATGACCTGGTTTTACAGGCTCAAGACGCGGCTGAAACAGCTAAGGCGTGGGCAATAAAAACAGATGGAGCAGTAGAAGAATTTAACTATTCTTCCAAGCACTATGCCGAAGCGGCGGCCGAAATCGCAGGCCGAATGGATAAAAAAGCCGATACTTTGGCGGGGCATGGCATTTTGGATGGTGTGGCGTACGAGCCGATTATCGATGACAAGATAGAACTCACTCTTGTTTACCCAGACACGATGACATACAGCGTTATCAAATAATTTATTAATCTTTTGAAAGGAGAAACTATGACAGATAAAAATATTTACATTAAAGACGGCAACGGCAACAAGCTGTATCCGGTGACAAAAACGAGCTTGATTATCAATGACGCTGGCGAGCCGATTGGCGATGTGGAAGCCGGTGCTCAGGTTAACCGAATTGAAAAAATCAAGGTCAACGGCGTTGAACTGGAGATTGTTTCTAAAGAAGTAGACATCTCTGTGCCAAATGTGCCGGTGTATTCGTTGGCCAAATCTGAAACGGCTGACAGCGGATATTCAGCTACTTATCAGCTCACTAAAGACGGCGCGCCTGTTGGTGACAAAATCAATATCGCCAAAGATGTGGTTGTGCAATCTGGGCAGGTCTCGACCGTGGTCACAGACGACACGCCTGTTCAAGGTTATAAAGTTGGCGACAAATACATAGATTTGTTGTTGGCCAATACCGACAATGAGCATATTTACATTTTGGTTAGCGATTTGGTGGATGTGTATTCGGCGGGTAGCGGTATTGTCATTACTGGAAATTCTGTGGCGATTGATACGGAAGTGGTGGCTTTGAAAGGAGAATCGTATACCAAAGCTGAAGCCGACAATAGATTTTTACAGGAGCATCAAGATATTTCCGGCAAAGCTGATAAGGCGACAACCCTTGCGGGATATGGCATTACCGATGCTTTGTCATATGAAGAACTGGCGTAAATTGGTTAAAAATATTTCAGGGGCGAATTTTTCGCCCCTTTTTATATGGAGTGATTATGGCTACAAAAGAAGTTACAGCAATAAAGGTTTTATTGAAAAACAGCCGGGGCGAGTATTTGATTCCATATACCGAGGAAAAATTTGATATTGATGCCCACACGGAAAATGTATCCAATCCGCACCAAGTGACAAAAACGCAAGTTGGCCTTGGAAATGTGAATAACACCTCCGATGCGGACAAACCTGTTTCCACGGCGCAGAAAAGCTATGTTGATAATTTTCAGCCGCCAATAACGGCTTTAACTGCGACTTCCGGCACAATCGCGTTGGCGGTTAATAAAATCTATACGTTATCCGTGACGGGGGCAACAACATTTTCATTGCCAACTCCAAGTAATAAAAACGTGTTTAACCAAATCAAAATCATGATGAAAGTAACTGGCACACCAACGATTAACTGGGGAACGACCAATTTCTTTAATAAGGAAACACCAGAAATAATTGCTGGAAACTATGACTGTTATTTTGACTATGACAATTTAATGAACGCTTGGGTTGTCGGCGTGATGAATAAGGGAGCTGCTGGATGATGACTAATCTATTAAGCGAAAAATTACTTATGGGTGGTGAAGAAAAATTTGAGCCCATTACATTTTCCGCCAATGCGTCGCTTCAAACATGGATTGTTCCCGCCGGCGTAAAAAAAATTCATGTGGATGTTGTTGCTAGTCAAGGCGGAAATTCCGGAGGTTTGGGCGGACGTGTTGAATGCGACCTGTCCGTAAGGCCAAATCAACAATTATATCTGATGATTGGCTCAGTTCCGACTAATGAATACACAGCGTCATACAATGCGAGTGATATTCGTGTTGGAGGAACGGAATACGTCCATCGAGTTATTGTTGCCGGTGGTGGTGGCTCATCATCTAGTCGAAAGGCCGCAGGTGGAGCTGGCGGAGGTTTGACTGGCGGCAATGGTGGAAAAGGATACGGAGCGTCTTCCATGGGAAAAGGAGGAACGCCTTCATCGGGTGGTAATGGCGGCGCTGGAACGCCTGTGTCTGTCGGGCATTATCACAATGGTTCAGCTGGAAAACTAGCCTTGGGCGGTGATGGAAACGTTTGCGGATATGAAGGAAACACAGGCGCCGGTGGCGCTGGTTATTATGGAGGCGGTTCCGGAGCTGGGGATTGGAATAAAAATGGAGCTTATGTCGCAGGGGGTGGAGGTGGTTCGTCTTTTGCGGATTCATCTCTTTGTTCTAATGTCGTGCATACGCAAGGATTTCGCTCTGGAACCGGTTATATCACGATTTCCATGATTAAAAAAGGATAAAAAGGAGCTGAAAATGGTTAAAATTCAAGATAAATCTACGCTCGGCAGAGCGTCCCCCCCCCCGAAATTTTTAGTAAAAACAACAAGTTATATTCACATCTTAGAGTTTGAGGTGTGATATGATGAATTTGTGGAGTAAAAATTTACTGTTAAAAAAGCTTGATCCATATAAGAAAAATCAAGTTCTTTTAGAAAAATCAACCGCAGGAACTTTTTCCGTAACCCTTGAAACCGGGGTTTACGACATATGGTGCGTTGGTGGAGGCGGCGGTGGTTCAAATGGCGCTGGCGGTGCCGGCGCAGGTATTCACGCCCGGGCAAAATTATTAAAAGGCACATATAGTTGTGTTGTGGGCGCGGCGGGAGCCGGTGCAAGCGCGTATGTTCGTAACAATAATGGCTCGGCTGGCGGAAAATCCTCTATAACCGGCGCATCATGCTCGATTACCGCCAACGGCGGAGCCGGAAGAAATGGGCGTCGTAACGGTGGCGGTGGAGGCACGACCGGAACGCTTAGTTACACATTTAAATATGTCAACACTCTTCTAGGTAGAACCACTGACGGACAAGAAACAAATCTGTCTTTTCTTAACAACACGACAACTGGTCCCGGAGCTGGTGGAATTGCGCAAGGAAGTGACACCGGTGCTGGTTATGCAGGAAAAGCCGGTTATGTTAAACTCACATATTACGGATTGAAATTATAAGGAGGAATAATGACCAAATATGCCAAACTCAATGAAGATGGAACATTGGAGTATGCGCCGATTAATCTAAATGGCGTGTCAAACTGGATTAATGATGAAAACGCTGTTATTGCGGCCGGATATTTGCCTTTGGAAGAACTGGAACCACCGGAAGGTCAATATGTTTCTGGTCATAAGATCTTTGAAAATAAAATTGTGCCAGTTTTTAGCGTTTATCCTGATCCCTCCTATATTGAACAACGAATGTCAGAATATCCCTCTTTCGGCGATCAATTAGATATGATTTATTGGGATAAGATAAACGGAACGACTGATTGGCTTGATTTAATTAGCGAGATTAAAGCAAAATATCCAAAACCAGAGGTTATTGATGACTGACAACACCTTATCTGAAGCCTTAAAAGAGGCTTATGCCTCTGCGCCGAGCGATGTGATTTTATTGCACACGCTTGAGTTACGCCATCCGTCTTTTGTGGATGAAAATGGCGAGCCGACAGCTATTCGGGTGGTACGGGACAATATCAATCATATTTGCACGCTTGAAGATTCTGCGCCGCTTGATGCAGGCAAAGCGGTGGAATTTATCGCAATGGGGTTTGATTTGATGCTTCCGCCAGTTGAGGCAATTCCTGTGCCAGAGATAACCTTGACGCTTGATAACGTTTCAACTGAAATCATTCAATATTTGGATAGAGCGGTGGAAACCCAAGACATGATTGAGATGACGTATCGCCCGTATCTTTCCAATGATTTAAGCTGTCCACAGATGAATCCGCCGATAACCTTGGTTATTACGGAAATCACGGCGGATATTTCAAAAATCTCGGCAACTGCTCGCATGATGGACATTGGCAATAAGTCCTTTCCGGCGGAAAATTACACGGTCAAAAAATATCCGGGGTTGAGTAGATAGTTTTGATATGCTCTTGCGGATTTGAAATTTAATACCTAGATAAATGAAAGAAAAAATTAATATTTTGGGAGAATAAAAAATGGCTAAAAAAATATTGGAATATGTCATTGTAGTAGGCAGAACTGTATTAGAAATTCATAATGAGGTTGATCGGCGTATTAAAGAAGGTTTTCAACCTTTGGGAGGTGTTGCAATTGGAAAACTTTCATTAGAAGACGATTCGGGTCATTTATCTGAAAACCATGCTAACTTATATCAGGCAATGGTACGGTACGAAGAATAACTTCAATTGAAATTATAGTTTAAAGCATTTAAGATTACTTATTAGAGTTTTTTATCTTTAAATGGAGATGCCTCATTTTGCAAATAAATACATAGGTCGCCCGTGGGTGGCTGGCGCGCAAGGCCCTGACAGTTTTGACTGTTGGGGCTTTGTTCGTTATGTGCTAAAGCACGAGTACGGACATGATGTGCCACAGGTAAATGTTAATCCCGAATGTTTACGGGACGTTTTGCACGCATTTCGGACGGATTTGGCTTTTACCGCTTTTGTGGAAGTCCCCTACCCTCGGGGAGGGGACGTTGTTTTAATGCGTCAAGCGAAACATCCAGTTCATGCCGGTTTATGGCTTGATGTTGATGGCGGTGGCATGCTGCATTGCGTGCGTGGTAATGGTGTCGTCTTTCAAAATATAGCATCACTTAACGCTTGCGGATGGTTTCTTGATAGTTATTACCGAGTAAAAGAAAGCTCTTAAATGGTTTATTTTAATTACTTTACAAACCCTTTTAATCCAAATAAGGGACGGATAAGTCGTGTCTTAACGAATGAGGAGCTCACAATCAATCTGATAGCGGAGCAACAAGATGTCGATTTCAGCCTGCCGGTTGTTTGTATTGTTGATGGTCAAGCTGTTTTACGAAAAAATTGGAATATTCCGCTTAATCCGAATGCCACCGTGAGTTTTGTTTCACTACCACTCGGCGGTGGTGGCGGAAGTTCCAACCCTCTGCAGGTTGTTATGATGGTAGCCGTTGTGGTGGCGTCTGTTTACACCGGTGGTGCGGTGGGTGCCGCGTACGGTGCTGTTTGGGGCGGTGTGGCGGCTGCAGGTGTTTCTATCGGTGGTGGCATTCTTATCAATACGCTTGTGCCAACACCTAAACCCGCCTTAAATGGCATGACTTCTTCCGCCTACACGCAAAGCCCGACATATTCTTTGCAAGCACAGGGGAACTCGGCTCGTTTGGGAAATCCAATCCCTGTTATATACGGCAAGCATTTAATCTACCCTGATTTTGCCGCTCAGCCTTACTACAAATACAAAAATGATGAACAATATGTTTATCAGCTCCATTGCATTGGGCAAGGCGAATATGATATAGAGCAAATCCGCATTGAAGATACGTCGATTGGCTCTTTTGAGGAGATAACTTACCAAATCATTAAACCGGGAGAGAAAAACACCCTTTTTGATGAAGATGTGGTAACTTCCAATGAGGTTGCGGGACAGGAACTTCTCAAAGGCACTATTTGCGGGCCATTTGTGCTTAATCCGACCGAAAGCGTTATCAATAAAATTGAGATTGATGTGGCGTTTCAACGAGGCTGTTACTATGCCAACGATAATGGTTCAATGGGTAATAAAACCATACAATGGCGAGTGGATGCCCGTTTAGTCGATGATGAAGACGCACCGTTAGGAGATTGGTTCGCTTTGGGAACGGAAAGTCTGACTTCAAATAATCATAATGCGATGTATCGGACATATTCGTATGCGGTGGCGCAAGGCAGGTATGAAGTTCGGGCGACACGTTTGGACGATAAGGACGAAACCGCCCGTGCCGGTCACGAAATTCGTTGGGGAGCGGCTAAAGGTTACATTGTTTCGGAGAAAAACTACGGCGGTGTGACGCTTTTGGCGGTGGTTATGCGGGCAACGGACAACCTCTCGCAACGCTCCTCCCGCATGGTGAACTGTATTGTTACCCGCAAATTAAGGACTTGGACGCCAAACCATGGCTGGAGCGCCCCTCAGCCAACACGTTCAATCGCTTGGGCGTTGGCCGATATTTTGAAAGCCTCGTACGGAGCGAAGCTGGCCGATAAGTCCATAGATTTGGACGCCTTATACGTTTTGGAGCAAAAATGGTCTGCTCGTGGTGACACGTTTAATGCTGTGTTTGATAGCAAATTGACCGTTTATGAAGCTTTGAGCCGAACCGCTAAAGTCGGGCGGGCGATTGCATTTATTCAGGGTGGAATCGTCCGCTTTGTTAGAGATGAGCCAAAAACCGTGCCGGTTGCTTTATTCGGGCCGCGTAATATTGTCAAAAACTCGCTTTCTATCCAATACATTATGCCCTCGGAAGATACGGCAGACAGCGTGTGCGTGGAGTATTTTTCCGAACGAACGTGGAAAACCTCGGAGATTACGGGAACATTTGAGGGTTCAAGTTCGGATAAAACGGCCACGGTGGAGCTATTTGGCTGCACAAATAAAGAGCAAGCGCACCGTGAGGCGGTTTATATGGCTCTGGCAAATCGTTATCGGCGACGTATTGTCACTTTTACGACCGAACTTGAGGGGCTTGTGCCGAGTTATGGCGACCTTATTGCCATTACGCACGATATGGCCAAATGGGGACAAGGCGGTGAGATTTTGGCGCAAGACGGCTTAAAGCTCACGCTTTCTGAGCCTGTTTCATTTACTGATGGTCAGGCGAACTATTTGGCACTTCGTAAAATTGATGGCTCGCTTTCTGGGCCGTACATTGTCACACCGACCGATTATGACACAGAGGTTTTATTGACAGATACCCCTGATATTGAAATTTTGACAGGAACAGACAAAGAGCGCACGCATTTTGCGTTCGGAATAGCCGACAAATGGCGTGTTTTAGCACGAGTGACAGGCATTCGCCCTCGGTCAACAAAGGTGGAGATTACAGCGGTTATTGAAGATAATCGGGTGCATCAAAGTTAAGGAGAAAATCATGGATTGGCTACAATTTTTGCAAATCGTATGTGTGCCAGCTTTTGTATGGCTTGTCTACAAATTTGGCGAGGTACGCAAAGAATTGAATGACTTTAAAGTTCAGGTCGCCAAAGAATACGCCACGCAAGTGCACATCAATCGGCTTGAATTGAAAATTGATG
>ULPZ01025746.1_pt1 | contig 38920 bp, 54 predicted proteins | sample 1953991 | NCBI WGS metagenome assembly ULPZ01 (sample SAMEA4835642, study PRJEB28245) | human gut metagenome | biome: gut microbiome; material: fecal sample | place: Denmark | collected 2008
TAATAATTAGTTTACTACTTTTAGGTGGAAAAATAGGCTTTTAAAATAACTGACTATCTGACTATCTGACCAAGGTGTGTTTTCTGTGAAGAAGAAGTATAGGTAATAATATTTTATATTTATAAATTTGTGAATATTTTGTTATGTAATGATATATTGAAATAATCGCATATTTGTTGTCATGGTTTTTGCTGTTGGCGCTGGGCAAGTGGGGGAGAATGCCTGCGGCTTCGTGACGGGATTTGGCTGGTCGATGATGAATCAATAAGGCAAGCGGCGGTCGGCCGTGTTGCGATATGGACGGATGCACATTATTATATAATTTAAGTTTCGCATATAACACTTTCTTGGAAGTTAAGAAGTTATAGAAGTTATCACTTCGCTTTGCTCTGTTAGAAGTTAAAGCCAATAGTCTTGCAAAAGGGAAAATTGACAAACAGGTCCATCGGCTTTTAACTTCTAAGCCCACATTAGTGGGCGATAACTTCTTCTAACTCCTTTAACTCCTGCAAGTTTCGCACTTGCGAAACTTGCAGTTATATAATTAGGTATATCCGGCGGATTTGTTTGTCGGCTCTTGTGGGCAGGCAAAAGTTGTAGTGAAGGGTTTTATCTTACATTTTGTTATATTTTAGACAGGGTTATAATATGTAAATATTGCCAGATGTAACAAACTGTCATTTTTCTATTCTGTTTTTGACGATTTGTAATATTTGGGGGTGCTGGAAGTTTTATTTTGTTCTTTTGCCATGACATTTGGCATATATATATAACAAAACGGTGCATAAAAGCTGTATAAACCATTAAAAAGTAAGGTAAATGCGGCATAAAAGTAGAATTTTATAAGAAAAGGTTGTTATTGCGGAAATAATTCCGTAATTTCGCCATGTCGAAAGACAAATAAATAGCATCGTATAACCAAAAACTATTGTTACAATGAAAAAGCATAATTTCAGTGCAGGACCTTCCATCCTTCCGCGCGAGGTCATCGAAGAAACAGCTAAAGGCGTATTGGACTTTAATGGCTCGGGCCTTTCCGTAATGGAAATCAGCCACCGTTCTAAAGATTTTCAGGCTGTGATGGACGAGGCAGTTGCTTTGTTCAAGGAATTGCTTAATATCCCCGAAGGCTATTCGGTATTGTTCCTTGGCGGCGGTGCCAGCACCCAGTTCTGCATGGTTCCCTATAATTTCCTGGAGAAGAAAGCAGCCTACCTGAATACGGGCGTATGGGCCAAGAAGGCTCTGAAAGAGGCCAAGGGCTTTGGCGAGGCCGTTGAGGTGGCCAGCTCGGCAGAAGCTACCTATACTTATATCCCCAAGGATTATACCATCCCTGCCGATGCCGACTACTTCCACATCACGACCAATAACACTATCTACGGTACGGAAATCCTGAAGGATTTGGATTCGCCCGTGCCCATGATTGCCGATATGTCGTCTGATATCTTCTCTCGTCCGGTTGACGTGTCGAAGTACATCTGCATCTATGGTGGTGCCCAGAAGAACCTGGCTCCTGCCGGTGTGACATTTGTCATCGTGAAGAACGAGGCCGTAGGTAAGGTATCGCGCTATATTCCTACCATGCTGAACTATCAGACTCACATTGACGGCGGCTCGATGTTCAACACGCCTCCCGTGCTGCCCATCTACTCGGCCATGCTGACGCTGCGCTGGATTAAGGCTCAGGGCGGTGTGAAGGAAATGGAGCGTCGCGCCATTGAGAAGGCCAACATGCTGTATGCCGAAATTGACCGCAACAAGTTGTTTGTGGGCACGGCAGCCAAGGAAGACCGTTCGCGCATGAACATCTGCTTCGTGATGGCTCCCGAATACAAGGAGCTGGAGGCCGACTTCCTGAAGTTTGCTACCGAAAAGGGCATGGTAGGCATCAAGGGACACCGCTCGGTAGGTGGCTTCCGCGCATCGTGCTACAACGCACTGCCTAAGGAAAGCGTACAGGCGCTGATAGACTGCATGCAGGAGTTTGAGAAGCTGCACGCCTAAGGAGCACTTCCTGTGTCACACTGAAAAACTTTACTGGACAAGTTAATTATTACCCCATCACCACAGAGGGCTGCGGGATGCCGCACAGAGCGAGAGACGTGAACATCTGATACTCTGTGAGACTCCATAAAGAGGGACTTCTGTGGTGATGTTTTTTTACAAACCATTTAAGACTAAGAATCATGAAAGTATTGGTAGCAACTGATAAGCCGTTTGCCAAAGTGGCAGTTGACGGCATCCGTAAAGAAATAGAAGCAGCCGGATATGAACTGGCTCTGTTGGAAAAATATGGCGAAAAAGCCAAATTGCTGGAGGCTGTGGCCGATGCCGATGCCATCATCATCCGCAGCGACATCATCGATGCCGAGGTGCTGGAGGCAGCCAAGCAGCTGAAGATTGTGGTACGCGCCGGTGCAGGCTACGACAATGTAGACCTGGAAGCCGCTACGGCTCATGGCGTGTGCGTAATGAATACTCCCGGACAGAACTCCAACGCCGTGGCCGAGCTGGCTTTCGGCCTGATGGTGATGGCCGTGCGCAATATGTACAACGGTACGTCGGGCACAGAGCTGAAGGGCAAGAAGCTGGGTATCCATGCGTATGGCAACGTAGGCCGCAACGTGGCTCGCATAGCCAAAGGCTTTGGTATGGACATCTATGCTTACGATGCTTTCTGCCCCAAGGAAGTGATTGAGGCCGACGGTGTGAAGGCTGTTGATTCGGCCGAGGCACTGTATGAGGGTTGCGACGTCGTTTCGCTGCATATCCCCGCCACTGCCGAGACGAAGAACTCCATCAACCGTGCCCTCGTGGGCCGCATGCCGAAGGGTGGTCTGCTGGTGAACACAGCCCGCAAGGAAGTCATCAACGAAGCCGAACTGATTCAGCTGATGGAAGAACGTGCCGACCTGAAGTACATGACCGATATCATGCCGGCTGCCAACGAAGAGTTTGCCGCCAAATTCCCCGGCCGCTACTTCTCTACGCCCAAGAAGATGGGTGCTCAGACAGCCGAAGCCAACATCAATGCCGGCATTGCTGCCGCCAAGCAGATTGTAGGCTTCCTGAAGGACGGTTGCGAGAAATTCAAGGTGAATTGATTTCAGATTTCAGATTTATGATTTCAGAGTTTGAGGATTTCTGATTTTAGATTTCAGATTTCTGATTTTAGTGGCTATGGCCATAACTCATAACTCTGAAATCATAACTCTGAAATTATGTGTCATAACTCTGAACTCATAAAATTATGATTTTCTAATCTTTTGATGATGCAATCTAATCAAACTTATGAAAAAGCCTTGGATTTTGCAGTTCGCATTGTTGGATTGTACAAATATTTGACAACTGCTTCTTCTGAATTTGTCATGAGTAAGCAAATTTTGAGAAGCGGAACTTCAATAGGTGCTAATATCAGCGAGGCTATGTCTGCAGAGTCGACAAGTGATTTTATTCATAAGTTGTCCATTTCCCTGAAAGAAACGCGCGAAACCTTTTATTGGTTGACGTTGCTTAATCGGACAGGCTATCTGTCCGAGCCTCAATTTCAATCAATGATGGATGATTGTTCTCAACTAAAGAAAATCCTTTCATCTATAATATTGACAACAAAACAAAAAACAAATGAGCCTAAAGTTCATAAATCTGAATTCTGAAATCTGAAATCATAAATTTGAATTCTGAACTTTAAAATCTAAAATCATAAATCCTCAAATCTTACCATGGCAACAATCAAACCATTCAAGGGCATCCGCCCGCCGCAAAACTTGGTGGAGAAAGTGGCTTCGCGCCCTTACGACGTGTTGAACTCTGACGAAGCCCGCGCCGAGGCCGAGGGCAACGAGATGTCGCTCTATCATATCATCAAGCCCGAAATTGATTTCCCCGTAGGCACCGACGAGCACGACCCGCGCGTGTATCAGAAAGCAGCCGAAAACTTCCAGATGTTTCAGGACAAAGGCTGGCTGGTGCAAGACGAGAAGGAGAATTATTATATTTATGCCCAGACCATGAACGGCAAGACGCAGTATGGCCTGGTGGTGGGTGCCTACGTGCCCGACTACATGAACGGTGTCATCAAGAAGCACGAACTGACCCGTCGCGACAAGGAAGAAGACCGCATGAAGCACGTGCGTGTGAACAACGCCAACATCGAGCCCGTGTTCTTCGCATATCCTGACAATAAGACCCTCGATGCCATCATTGCCCGCTATACGGTCGAGAAGCCTGTGTATGACTTCGTGGCTCCTGACGATGGCTTCGGACATACCTTCTGGATTGTAGACAAGCAGGAAGACATCGACGCCATCACGCGCGAGTTTGCCAAGATGCCGGCCCTCTACATTGCCGACGGACATCACCGCAGTGCGGCAGCCGCACTGGTGGGTGCCGAGAAGGCAAAGCAGAATCCCAACCACAAGGGCGACGAGGAGTACAACTACTTCATGGCCGTTTGCTTCCCTGCCAACCAGCTGACCATCATCGACTACAACCGCGTGGTAAAAGACCTCAACGGCCTGACGCCCGCACAGTTCCTCCAGGCATTGGAGAAGAACTTCACGGTAGAAGAGCGTGGCGCGGAAATCTATCGTCCGGCTGCCCTGCACAACTTCTCGCTCTATCTGGATGGCAAGTGGTATAGCCTGACTGCCAAGCCGGGCACCTACGACGACAACGACCCCATCGGCGTGCTCGACGTGACCATCTCTTCCAACCTCATCCTGGACGAGACATTGGGCATCAAGGACCTCCGCTCTGACAAGCGCATCGACTTTGTGGGCGGCATCCGCGGCCTGGGTGAGCTGAAGAAGCGTGTGGACAGTGGCGAGATGAAGATGGCGCTGGCATTGTATCCGGTCAGCATGAAGCAGCTGATGGACATTGCCGACACAGGCAACATCATGCCGCCCAAGACTACCTGGTTTGAGCCTAAACTCCGCTCGGGACTCATCATCCACAAGCTGGTGTGAGCATGGGTCGAGAAGCAGGCTGACTGAAGGAATAAGCGCATAGAGCGCGTAAACAATAGTGACAAAAGAGGATGTGCCGCGGACGTTGCACCGGGGCGCATCCTCCTGTGCGTATATATAGGATAATATGGAAAATAAGAAATTTAAGGTAATAATAGTAGAAGATGTAAAGCTGGAGCTGAAGGGCACGGAGGAGATTTTCCGCAACGAGATACCCGATGCCGAGGTGATAGGCACAGCCATGACCGAGCGCGACTTTTGGGCGCTGATGGAGCAGGGAGTGCCCGACCTGGTGTTGCTCGACCTGGGGCTGGGAGGCTCCACCACCATTGGCGTGGATATCTGCCGCAACATTTTCAAGCGTTATCCCGGTGTGCATGTGCTCATTTTCACGGGCGAGGTGTCGAACGAGAAGCTGTGGGTGGACGTGCTCGACGCCGGAGCCGACGGCATCATCCTGAAGACGGGTGAACTGTTGACCAAGACGGACGTGCAGGCCGTGATGGAGGGCAAGAAGCTGGTGTTCAACTACCCCATACTGGAGAAGATTGTCGAGCGTTTCCGCACCTCTGTCCTGAACGAACAGAAGCGGCAGGAGGCTGTCATCAGTTATGACATTGACGAGTACGACGAACGCTTCCTGCGCCACCTGGCTCTGGGCTACACGAAGGAAATGATTTCGAACCTGAAGGGCATGCCCTTTGGCGTGAAGTCGCTGGAGAAGCGGCAGAACGACCTGGTGAACAGACTTTTCCCATCCGACGAACGGATTTCAGGAGTGAACGCCACACGACTGGTAGTGAGGGCGTTGGAGCTTCGCATACTGGATATTGACAAACTGGAGGCCGACGAGGAGTGAAGCGCTTTTCTTACAAAATCAGCATGCCCCATCCGGCCACGATGTTCTTCCTGCTGACGATGGCGGTGGTCTTCCTGTCGTGGATATTCAACGTCTATGGACTGAGTGTTGTGCATCCGCAGACGGGGGAGGAACTTCGTGTGCAGAGCCTGCTGAGCTCGGAGGGCATCCGTTGGTTTCTGAGGAACGTGGTGACCAACTTCACGGGCTTTGAGCCGCTGGGGCTGGTCATCATTGCCATGTTTGGCATTGGCGTGGCCAACCATTCGGGCTTCCTTGACGCCTGTGTGCGCATGGGCGTGGGGCGTCGCCGCAGCCCGCGCCGGGTAGTGGCGTGGGTGGTGGTGCTGGGTGTGCTGGCTAATGTGGCGGGCGATGCTGGCTACATCATCCTGCTGCCCATAGCGGCCACGATGTTTCAGTCGGTGGGGCTTCATCCGATAGGCGGCATCCTGGTGGCCTACGTGTCGGTGGGCTGCGGCTACAGTGCCAATCTGTTGCCTACGACGCTCGACTCGCTGTTGTCATCCACAACGCAGGAGGTGGCCGATGGTTTGCCCGGCTTGCCGGCTTCGCCTGCGGGGCCTCTGTGCAATTATTGCTTTTTTGCGGCCTCTGCGGTGCTGGTGGCTGTGCTTGTCTATGTGCTGACGTGGCGCAGCCTGCTGCCGTCGCTGGGCGAATATAAGGGTGCAGCTGCTTTCGAAGGCTACAAGTCGCTGTCGCGCAAGGAGCGCCGGGCGTGGCGGTTGGCGTTGCTGGTGGGGGCGGCCTATGCGGCAGTCATCCTGCTGGCCACGTTTTCGCCGTGGGGCATCTTGCGCAGTGTCAATGGCACGCTGATGCGCTCGCCCTTCATCATGAGCATTTTGTTTCTGCTTTCGCTGGGCATGGGGCTGATGGGCCTGGTGTATGGCCTGGTGTCGGGACGCTATCGGCATGACGGCGATGTGATAGAGGGGCTTGTCAGCCCCATGAGACTGCTGGGCTCTTATTTTGTGATAGTTTTCTTTGCGTCGCAGATGTTTGCCTGCTTCAACTATTCGCACCTGGACAAATGCCTGGCCGTATGGGGAGCCGACCTGCTGATGTCGGTCAACGCGGGCAGCTTGGGCATCTTGCTGCTGTTCATCCTGTTTGTGGCGTTTGTCAATCTGTTTTGGGTGTCGGCTACGTCCAAGTGGGCTTTCATGGCCTACATCTTTGTGCCGGTGCTGGCCGAGGCAGGCATTGCGCCCGACGTGGTGCAGGCGGCTTTCAGGGTGGGCGACAGTGCTACCAACACGCTGACACCCTTTATGTTCTACGTGCCGCTGGTGCTGGCCTATATGCAGTATTATGACAAGCGCGTGACCTATGGCTCTCTGCTGCGCTACACTTGGCGGTATTCATTCTTCATCTTGTTGGCATGGATGCTGCTTTTTGTCGTGTGGTATGTCGGCGGGTTGGCGTTTGGGCTGTAAAATTGGGCGGAAAGTGGTGAGTGATAAGTGGTAAGCGGTGAGTGGTAAGTGGTAAGTGGTAAGCGGTGCGTAGTCAGTAGCCTTGTATCGGCCTTTAACTCCTAAGCCCGAAGGGCGATAACTCCCTCTAACTCCCTCTAACTTCTTCAATAATATAAAAATATGAATAAAATGCAACAAAATCCTGAACTCGAACTGGCGTGGAAGTTCATCGAAAATACAGGCACCAACCTGTTTCTGACAGGTAAGGCAGGCACGGGTAAGACTACCTTCCTGCGCCTGCTCAAGGCCCGAAGCCCTAAGCGCATGGTGGTGCTGGCACCTACCGGCATTGCCGCTATCAATGCGGGCGGGGTGACGATACATTCTTTTTTCCAGTTGCCGTTTGCCCCTTATGTGCCCGATACGTCGTTCAGTGCCGACGGGTCGGCTTCCTATCGCTTCCGCTTCGGCAAGGAGAAAATCAATATCATGCGCAGTATGGATTTGCTGGTGATAGACGAAATCAGCATGGTGCGTGCCGACTTGTTGGATGCCGTCGACCACATCTTGAGGCGCTATCGCGACCGCTTCAAGCCTTTTGGCGGGGTGCAGTTGCTGATGATTGGCGACTTGCAACAGCTGGCGCCGGTGGTGAAGGACGACGAATGGAAACTGCTGAAAAACTATTACGATACGCCCTATTTCTTTTCAAGCCAGGCCTTGAAGGAGTCTCAATTTTGCTCCATCGAGCTGACGACGGTCTACAGGCAGAATGACACCACTTTTTTGGACATGCTGAACCGCATACGCGAAAACCGCTGCGATGCTGCACTGCTTGAGTCGCTGAATCGCAGGTATTTGCCCGATTTTTCGCCCAATGAGGATGGATATATCCAACTGGTCACCCATAACTATCAGGCGCAGCGCATCAACAATTATGAGCTGGAGAAGCTGCCCGGACGCACATACGTCTTCCAGGCTTCCATCGAGGGAAAATTTCCTGAATACTCTTATCCTACGGAGCAGGCTTTGGAGCTGAAGCAGGGGGCGCAGGTGATGTTTGTCAAGAACGATTCGTCGGGCAACCATCGCTATTTCAACGGCATGATAGGCGAAGTGACCAGCATTTCGGCCAATCATATAGAGGTCAGGAGCAAGGAGGGCGACGAGCCATTTGCCTTGCAACCCGAGGAGTGGGCCAATGCCAAGTATGTGCTGGACGAGGAAACAAAGGAAATCAAGGAAGAGGTGGAGGGCGTCTTCAAGCAATATCCGCTGAAGCTGGCGTGGGCCATCACCGTGCACAAGAGCCAGGGCCTGACGTTCGACAAAGCTATCATCGATGTCAGCGGTTCGTTTGCCCACGGTCAGGCTTATGTAGCCCTGAGCCGTTGCCGCACGCTGGAAGGGCTGGTGCTGAGTGCGCCCATACCTGCGCGCGCCATTATCAGCGACCAGGCTGTGGATGCCTTCACGCGTCAGGCACGCGAGTCGGCGCCCGATGAGCGCAGGTTTGAATCGCTGAAGCACAGCTATTGCCTGGAGCTGGTGTCGGGATTGTTTGGCTTTCGCAGCCTGGAGGCGGTCATGAAACGCTTTGTCAGGGTGGTGGATGAGCACTTGTACAAGCTCTATCCCAAGCAGCTGGAGGCGTATAAGGCAGAGCTGGGAAGGTTTGAGGAAAGAGTAATGCAGGTGGCTCAGAAGTTTGCCTTGCAATATACGCGGCTCATGGACGGGGCTGTGGATGTGGAAGATAACGACTTGTTGCAGAGCCGTCTGAAAGCCGGTGCGGCTTATTTTGCCGAAGAACTGGCCACGACGGAGGAAGTGATGACGGCTGACCTGCCGCAGGTGGACAACAAGGAAGTGCGCAAGCAGTTGCTGACGGCTTGGGAAGAACTGGCGCGTGCATGCAAGCAGGCTCGTGGCTTGCTGGGCTTCGTGCGCGAGGAAGGTTTCCATATTTCTGCTTTTTTGAAGAAAAAGGCGGTTTTGTCGCTCGAAGAAATTGCGGGTGCAGCCGGTCAGAAGAAGTCGGGCGGAAAGAAACAGAAGGACATGAGTGTGCCGACAGACATTCAGCACCCGGAGCTATACAGGCGGCTGATAGAGTGGCGCAACAAAGAGGCACTTCGGCTGGGGTTGCCCGTATATACTGTCATTCAGCAAAAAGCCATTTTGGGCATCTGCGCTTACCTGCCAGCTGACAAGGCGGCTTTGCTGCGCATACCTTATATGGGTAAGACGGGTGTTGAAAAATATGGAGACGCCTTGCTTGAATTGGTAAAAGAATACGAGGAAATGAAGAAATGATACTTGAAAATGGATGATTGAGAGGAAATTCTTGGCATTTAGTGCTATTTTTCTCCTCTCAATCACTCGTTTTTCTATTATTTTACAAGGAATGCAATGCCCAATGACGCCAAAACAGAAAGGGCACTGATGATGGTAGAAACCAGCGTCAGGTTTTGTTGGCGGTTTTGGCTGATGTTGGTATCTTTTTGTCGGGCTTTGTTGGGCTCAATGTAGAGCACATCGTTTTGTTGCAGGTAGTAGCAGGGCGAGGCAAACAGGCTGGTCGATGTCAGGTCGAGCCGATGCAGTTCTTGTCGGCCGTTGTTGTCACGCACAAGCAATACATTCTTTCGGTTGCCTTGGATAGTCAGGTCGCCGGCCATGCCAATGGCGTCGAGCACGGACAGTCGCTCCGATGTAACTTGTAGGGTGCCGGGGCGGTTGACTTCACCCAGGACGGATACTTTGAAATTGCTGATGCGGGTAGAAACGATGGGTGATTTCACGTATTTCCCGATTCTTCTGGTCAGTGTGTCAGATAGTTGACTGGTGGTAAGCCCGTCCACTTTCAGACGTCCGAGGACGGGAAAGTCAATCTCGCCTGATGAGCTGACCTGATAAGTATAGAGGACGGGAGTGGAAGAAACAATCATCTCGCCGGCTTTTTGATGGGTGGTCAGGGGCATGTTGAATACAGCTACGGCATCAGGCTCCGTGCCCGACACGGTGATTTGCAGCTGGTCGTCAGGAGCTATTCGGAGCGGGTAGTCGGCCAATACTTTCATGTCGGTTGCCTGCGATGTATCCGAATCCTGCAGGTAGGTGACGGAGTTGGAGCTGGTGCGGCAGGCGGTCAGCCCCAAAGTGGCAATAATGCCTATGATGCCTATGGCGATTTGTTTTCTCATGCGGATGCGTATGTTTTTTGAAGTTAATGATTTGTTTCGTTTCTGGATATTGCTTTCTACTTATTATATATCTTCTATTATATACTTTTTGCTTTTTCTTTTTGTTGCAAAAATCGGAAGCAGTGTGTATTATTAGAAAACAAAAGTAGCATTTCTATTGGGAAAAAACATAGGGAAGGCCTGCTTAATTGTGCGCTGGACGATGTTTTTTTACTTTTTTTCTTTTAAGAAATAAGAAAAAAGATGGCATATTTCCGTTAATTACATTAATTTTGTAGCATGAATGAATTGGCAAAACATATAGAAGCGTTATTGCTGGAGAATGATTGTGTCATTGTTCCTGATTTAGGCGGTTTTGTTGCCTATTATACAGCGGCCATGAGGGTGGAGGAGGAGAGTGCCTTTTTTCCGCCTACGCGTGTGATAGGTTTCAACCCCCGTATGAAGATGAACGATGGTGCATTGGCTCAATCATATATGACAGTGTATGCCACGAGCTTTTCCGATGCTACCAAGATGATAAGCAGACAGGTGGACGAGGTGCTCGATAAACTGCATGAAGACGGTAAGGTTGAGTTGCCCAATATAGGCGAATTAAGATACTCGATACATGGCACTTACGATTTTACACCTTATGATAATCGGTTGGCTACTCCTTCGCTCTATGCGCTTGAGTCTTTCCAGATGAAAGAGTTGTCTGTGCTGAAACAGGAAAAGAAGGTTATGCATTCGGGAGTGTCGGCTCCAGCCGAAGTAAAACCTGTGTCAACAGTGCCTGCTGCTATGCCGCGTCGCAATCAGTCGCCTAAGCGCATCTATTGGGAGCATGCTGTGGCTGTTGTGGCTGTCATTGCATTGTTGTTTATGTTCTCTGTGCCGGTAGAAAATACGGAGATTGTCCATGAGAACTATGCGCGTCTCTTCCCTGAGCAACTGTTTGAAAAAATGGAAAGTCAGTCAGTCGTTTTCTCTGATATAGTAGCAGAGAAACAGACATCTGAAAATAAGAAACAATCAGCAGGTCGCATACAGAGAAGAAAACCTGTGGCAGTAAAAGAGGTAAAAGTATCTGAACAAACTTCAACTCCTGCGGCTCCGGTTGCTGCCACTGCATCACCCAAAGTTGCCTCAAATGAACCAGCCGCTACGGTTAAGAAAGAATCGCCTAAGAAGACGGCGTCTGCTGCTCCTTCTACACAGAGCGTACAGAAAAAATATCATATCATTGTGGCTAGTGTAGGAACTGAAGCAGATGCACGGCAGATGGCTGAACAATTACGAAAAGAAGGCTACGCCAGTGCGCAAGCCATTATCGGTGGTGGAAAAATGCGGGTAAGCATTCAGTCGCTGGCTACTGAAAAAGAGGCATATCAGGCACTGTCAGGCATTCGCGAAAATAAGAAATATCAAAGTGCTTGGGTCTTGAAAAAATAAGAAACCATAGCTTAGTCCAAAGAATCTCATTTCAATCATTTCTTTAAATGAAACGTGTACGTTGCCCAAAATGTGATGGTTATATCACTTTCGATGAAACAAAATATGTTGATGGTCAATCGCTCATTTTTGTCTGTCAGCAATGCAAAAAGCAATTTAGCATTCGTATTGGTAAATCTAAGGTAGTGCCTCCTAGGAAGGAAGAAAAACTAGATGAATCGGCTGCTAAAGAAGCGTTTGGCAGCATCAGTGTCATAGAGAATGTGTTTGGTTTCAAGCAGGTGTTGCCTTTGAGTGAGGGTGACAATGTTATTGGAAGACGTTGCGTTGGCACGTCAATAAATGTGCCTATAGAAACTTCTGATATGAGCATGGATCGCAGACATTGTATCATCAATATCAAACGCAACAAGCAAGGTGGCTTGGTGTATACCTTGCGTGATGCGCCCAGCTTGACAGGTACTTTCCTTAATAATGAAATTTTACAGGATAAAGACCGTGTACGAATAGAAGATGGTGCCATCATTACTATTGGTGCAACGACATTTATTTTGCGGGCTGCAGATGCAGGCGAGGAATAAGTACTAAGAAGTGTAATGGAAAATATACAGAAGATTATCATAAACTGTTTTTAAAAAAGGGGCGTAAGGCCCCTTTTTTATTTTCTCAATCTCTTATAAAGAGGCCATAATTTTTTTCCTAAGCTTTGTAAGTTTCTAAATTAGACTTTGGAAAATTAGATTTTGGCATAAGATAGGTTGATACTTGTTTTTATGAATTTGTAATTTGTCCTACACATATTTGACATATCCAACATGCACTTTTGTAGTGAGAAACCTGAACTAAGGTTTTGAAGAAATACTTGTATGTCAATTATAGGAGGCTAAAACATGAAAATCTTGTTTATTGTGCAAGGAGAAGGCCGTGGACATCTTACACAAGCCATTAGTATGGAAGAAATGTTGCGTAGGAATGGGCACGAGGTGGTAGAAGTATTGGTGGGAAAAAGTGATTCACGTCGTTTACCAGGATTTTTCAATAGGAATATTCAGGCACCAATCAAACGCTTTTATAGCCCTAATTTTGCTCCTACAGCAGCTAATAAACGAGCAAATATTCTTCGAAGTATTCTTTATAATTTACAGAAACTACCTGTATATCTGAAGAGTATGAGCTATATTCATAGTCGTATAAAAGAGACAGAAGCAGATTTGGTCATCAATTTTTATGAGTTATTGGCTGGATTTACTTATCTTCTTTATCGACCTTCTACGCCGCAGATTTGTATAGGGCATCAGTATTTATTTCTGCATCCAGATTTCAGGTTTCCTAGAGGCAATAAAATAGAATTGTGTCTTTTGCGTTTATTCACTAGACTCACGTGTATAGGCGCTAGACAAAAGTTGGCACTTTCATTTTGCAAGATGGAGGATGATGCCAGTAGGCACATACGTATAGTACCACCATTGATAAGAAGAGAAGTATTGACGTGCGAGGCAACAGATGGTGAGTATATTCATGGATATATGGTAAATGCCGGTTTTGCAGATAGTGTGATGAAATGGCATGAAAGACATCGGGAAATGGCGTTGCACTTCTTTTGGGATAAGCCAGGTGAGGCAGACGAGATACACCATGATTCGACCTTATGTTTTCATCAGATAGATGATGTGAAGTTCTTGCGTTATATGTGTGGATGTAAAGCTTATGCATCTACTGCCGGTTTTGAGTCGGTGTGCGAGGCAATGTATCTTGGAAAACCTTTATTAATGGTACCGGCACATGTGGAGCAAGATTGCAACGCTTTTGATGCTTGTAGGAATGGAGCTGGTATTGTGGCTCAGGACTTTGATATGGATCGCCTTTTAAAATTTATTGAGGGGTATAAACCTAATCTTGAATTTCGTAGTTGGGTATGTAGTTGCGAATGGTATATATTACGGTGTATAGAAAGTGTTAATATTTCTGCAAACGAACATAGTTCTTTTCATCCGTTATATCCTTTGCTACAATATCTTAAGACTGGGCATATTTAATAAAAGAATATTGATATGGAGTAGAAAGGAATAGGAGTGATGTTTAGAAAAAGCATAATTATCATTTTCTACTGCTTCGCAAAACTTACCAACTTATAAAAAAAGACAAAATCAGATAGTTAACAATGTAACTATCTGATTTTCAGTTGAGCGGCAAGCGGGATTCGAACCCGTGACCCTCAGCTTGGGAAGCTGATGCTCTACCAACTGAGCTACTGCCGCAAAAAGAGTCGCTTTTTTGTCGAAGACGGCGCAAAGGTAATGAAATCTTTTATAAATCTGCAACAAGAACACATATATTTTTTCATGCCTAAAAAGTTTGTCGCTCCTATATTTATCATGTAAATTTGCTAATTATTCAATTATACAATAGCTTTTGTTCTCGAGCAGACAAATGCAATTTGTTTGGGAACAACATGTAAAAGGAAGAATATGAAACAGATAATACTTATTACAGGTGGAGCACGTTCAGGAAAAAGCAGTTATGCGGAGGAACTGGCACTTAAACTTTCAGAGCATCCTATATATATGGCAACAGCCCGCATTTGGGATGAAGAGTTTCGCCAAAGAGTGCAGAAGCACCAAGAAAGACGAGGGCCTGAGTGGACTAATATAGAGGAAGACAAATATTTGAGCAAGTACAAGGTAGAAGACCGTGTGGTATTGATAGATTGTGTGACGCTTTGGTGCACCAATTTTTTCTTTGACCACCAGTCGTCAGTGAAAGAAGCATTGGATGAAGCGAAACAAGAATTTGACCTGTTCACGAAGCAAGACGCAACTTTCATCTTTGTTACTAATGAAATAGGACTGGGAGGGACATCTGAGAACCTGATTCAACGCAAGTTTACTGATATGCAGGGCTGGATGAACCAATACATAGCCAGCAAAGCTGACAAAGTGACACTTATGGTATGTGGCATTCCTGTGACGGTAAAATAAACTAAATACAATAACCATTAATAATACTATTATACAATGAAAACTTTTCATATTGAATTGCCTAACGAGGCAATACGTACATCATTAGTAGACAAGATAAACAACCTAACCAAACCCAAAGGCTCGCTTGGAAGGCTGGAAGAACTGGCTTTGCAGATAGGTCTTATCCAACAAAGTCTGTCGCCAGTGTTGAGCAAACCGCAGAATATCATTTTTGCGGCAGACCACGGCATTGTGGAAGAAGGAGTAAGCCTGTCGCCCAAGGAAGTGACATGGCAGCAAATCAGCAACTTTTTGCATGGCGGAGCTGGTATCAACTTCTTGTGCAGGCAGCATGGCTTTGAACTGAAGATTGTAGATGCAGGCGTAGACTACGACTTGCCATACGAGCAGGGCATCATCAATATGAAGGTGCGGAAGAGTACACGAAACTATCTGCATGAGGCTGCCATGACCGAAGAGGAAATGGAACTTTGCCTGGAGCGCGGTGCGGAGGTGGTGAAACAATGCCATGCCGAAGGATGCAATGTCATCAGCTTTGGAGAGATGGGTATTGCCAACACATCGGCTTCTTCCATGTGGATGACTTATTTTACCGGTATTGAACTGAGTAAATGCGTTGGAGCAGGTAGTGGACTGGATAATGCAGGCATACGCCATAAATATGAAGTTTTGAAACAGGCCATGGACAATTACAAAGGCGACGCCTCTCCACGCGACATTATCCGATACTTCGGCGGTTATGAAATGGTTATGGCCGTAGGTGCCATGTTGCAGGCGGCAGAGCTGAAGATGGTGATTTTGGTAGACGGCTTCATCATGACCAACTGTATGCTTGCAGCCTCCAAGTTGTATCCTGAGGTTACTGCCTATGCCATTTATGGCCATTGTGGTGATGAGACAGGCCACAAGTTGGTGCTCGATGCCATGGGTGCCAAACCCTTGCTGAACCTGGGGCTGAGATTGGGTGAAGGGACAGGAGCTGTCTGTGCATATCCAATTGTTGTTTCTGCTGTAAGGATGATTAATGAGATGGACAACTTTGCCCATGCTTCCATTACCAAATACTTTTAAGCCATGAGGTTACTTGCTGCATTTATTTTCTTTACCCGCCTGCCTTTCTGGAAAATCAGGCAGGTGCCGGCCGATTGCTTCAAACATGTGGTGCCCTATTGGCCGTTGGTTGGTTGGCTGACGGGAGGCATCATGGCTGTCTCGCTGTGGCTGGCTGCCCAAGTATTGCCCTTGCAGGTGGCATGGCTGGTGGCCATTGGCATGCGGATGTTGGCCACTGGCTGTTTGCACGAGGACGGATTAGCCGACTTCTGCGATGGCTTTGGAGGAGGTACAAACAGGCAACAAACACTTACCATCATGAAGGACTCGCACATAGGAACCTATGGTGTGATAGGCTTGATAGGCTATGTATTGCTCTTCTGGCAACTGCCTACAGGCCTACCCCTGCCGCTACTGTGCGTGATTGCATTGTGCGGTGACTGCTGGAGCAAATTTTGCGCCTCGCAGCTAATCAACTATCTGCCTTATGTCCGCCCGGAAGCTGACAGCAAGGCCAAGGTAGTGTATAGCTGCATGAGCCGGGGCGAACTGATAACCGCTTTTGTCAGTGGCCTGCTACCGTTGATATTCCTGCTGCCTATCAACCTGTGGCCTGCCACGCTGGCACCGTTGTTTGTCTTCGTGCTGCTGTGCCGTTTGATGAAGAAAAGGTTGCAAGGCTATACGGGCGATTGCTGCGGAGCCTCATTTTTGCTTTGCGAGCTGTCTTTCTACCTTTGCGTAGCAGCCTTGTGCCATGTTTATGTAAGGTTCGGGGGCTTCAGCCTGACCGATTATTTATAATTGCAACCTCTCAGTTTTGAAAAATGGAAATCATACTTATTAGACATACTTCGGTAGACGTCCCCCCGGGCGTATGCTACGGGCAGACAGATGTCCCCCTGAAGGATACATTTGAAGAGGAAGCTCGCCGAACACTTCAAACGCTGGAGGCATACAAGCCCTTCGACCATGTGTACACAAGTCCGCTGACACGCTGCACGCGACTAGCCACCTTTTGCAGCTATCCCGATGCCGAGCAGGACAAAAGACTAATGGAAATCAACTTCGGAGAGTGGGAAATGAAGCCCTTTGACGCGAACGACGACCCCCGGCTGCAAGAATGGTATGCCGACTACCTGAACGTAGCCGCCACGGGAGGCGAATCCTTTGCCATGCAATATCAACGCGTCAGTCACTTCTTGGACGAACTACAGCAAAAAGAATATCGCCGTGTAGCTTTATTTGCCCACGGCGGTGTATTGATTTGCGCCCAGATATATGCCGGGCTCTTTTCGGCGAAAGAAGCCTTCAGTCACCTCACAAACTATGGTGGCGTGATAGCCTTGCAGCTGCCCGCTTTAGGATAGCCAAAGCTGCAGGAGAGCGCCCAGAAGAATGACAAGCGCTATCATGCGTCCCTCGGCCGCCCGGTTGATGCGTACGGCGCAGCGCATGTCGGCTGTGGTCAGAGGCCGTTCGTTAGAACCTATGAACGGCTTCCACACTTCCTGACCGAAATAGTTGTGCGGTCCTCCGAAACGACAATCCAAAATGCCAGCCAGCGCCGCCTCCGGGTAACCCGAGTTGGGGCTGGCATGCTGGCTTCCCTGCTTGGCCACGAAAGCCAGTAACGACCAACGCCCCGACACAGCCACCATGAGAAAGGCCGTCAGGCGGGCGGGAAGGTAGTTGGCCACATCGTCGATGCGTGCAGCCCAGCAGCCGAAGCGACGGTAACGCTCGTTGCGATAGCCTATCATCGAGTCGAGTGTATTCACCATCTTGTAGGCCATCATGCCCGGCAATCCCAGTAGCAGGTACCAAAAGAGGGGGGCAATAATCCCGTCGCTCAGGTTCTCGGCCAGCGTCTCAAGGGCGGCCGTGCGTACTTCCTGGGCAGACAGCTCCGATGTATCGCGTCCTACGATGCGCGCCACCTGCTTCCGCCCTTCCTCCAGCGAACGGTCTACGGCCTTGAACACGTCTCTGACTTCCCTCACCAGCGTTGTCCCCGCCAGGCAATAAAAGATGCCAACCATCTGCACGACTAGCAACAGTACAGGAGATATGGATTCGGCTACTGACACGATGCCCCATACCATCAGATAGGTCAGCACAATTAGTGAGAGCGACAGGAATGCTCCTTTCAGCATACGGTGTCCGCCATGATTGAGCCGGTGCTCGCCCTTGGCTATTATATTGCCATAGAGCACTATCGGATGGGGAAGCCAGACAGGGTCGCCCAACAGGCGATCGAGCAGCCAAGCCCCCAGCAAGGGTAATCCATAATGGAATATGGCGGTCAAACAATACAAAATCTCTTCCATTTCAAAATTAGTTTTTGATTTTTTATCTCAGAGGGCCAAGAACTCTACTATGTTCTGTTCGCACGAATGGAACTGTCGTTCAAAACTCGGCAAACCAGGTGGCAATGGCCTGCACCAGCTTGCAGTTCTCAAGCTCTGTTTGCGAGGCCACCCGGAAGTAGTGCCCGTCCAGCCCCTCGAAGTTGGACGCGTCGCGAATCAGTATGCCGTGCGTTTCGGCCAAGTAATCCTTCAGGGCCGCGGCCTTCCCATACCTCAGGCGAGCCAGCATGTAGTGCGTCTCCGTGTCCCACACCTCCAGCCCTCCGGTCTTCTCCAATGCCTGTTTCAGCCGTTGCGCCTCTTGCAGGCAGGTTGTCAGGTCGAAGCGTCCCACCTCTGGATGAGACGTGAGAAACAATCCGGCCTCGATGGCCATGCTGTTGACCGACCACGGCATACGGTTGGTGCGCAACCTGTTCAGCAACCCGGCGTTTCCAGTGATGTATCCCAATCGTATGCCGGGCAAGGCATAGCGCTTGGTCAGCGAGTGCAGTAGCAATACGTTGGGGCGCAAGGCTGCTTCGGCAGGGCTGAAGAGGGGTTGCAGTGTGAAGCTTTCGTATGACTGGTCGATGACGAAGCACACCTCGGGATTGGCATCCATCAGTGTCTCCAGCCGATCGCGGGTAATTACGGTGCCAGTAGGGTTGTTAGGATTGCATATCCACAGCATGCGCACGTCTGTGGGCAACTTGAAGTGTTCAGCCTCGGCTGGCAACTGGTAGAGCGATGTCAGTCTGTGGGCGTGCATGCGACAAGCATCGGCGTATTCGCTAAAGGTGGGCTGCAAGATAGCTGTGCAGGTCTCCCTGAAGGTCTGCGCTATCAGGTAAATGGCCTCCGTGGCACCGTTTGTCACGCATACCTCTTCTTTGTTCAAGCCGGCCAGGCGTGCCAGTTGCTGCTCCAGCCTATAAGGTTCAGGCTCGGGATAACTAGACAGCAGATTCTGTCCTTTTCGGTCGGTGTGCGTCAGGCAGTGGCTTAGATGCTGCCACAAGGCTGTCAAGTCCAATTGGTTGTAAACGTTGGAGCTGAAGTTCAGCTCTATGTCCCGGCTGTATTTATAGCTGTCGTCTCCGTGTCCTTCAATCATGGCTGGTCAGTATTTGATAGACGAGAGGCAGGTTGACATGCTGCCTGATATGTTGAGCTAGCTTGTCGTATTGCTCCTCCTTGAATGCATGGTAATCAAAGTGCTGCGCGTTGGCCATTTTATGGCTGAACGGGCGCAACAGGAAATCAATAAATTCCTGGTTGTCCAAAATGCCGTGGATGTAGGTGCCCATGCAGTTGGATGCCGTGATGCAGCCATCCATTGTTCCGTCTTCCAACAGGTTGAGAGGCGAAGCAGGTGCATGACCTGTCTGTGTGGTCACTCCCATGTGTATCTCGTAGCCTTGCAGTGCGTAAGGCTGTTCATTGCTGCTCTGGGCCGATTTGAAGCGCACCTGTCTAGTCACTTTCTGGTCCGACATGCTGGTCGACACGGGCAACAATCCCAAGCCAGGGAGACGTTCTAATTCACCTTCCACATGCTCGGGATCGCACACTTCTTCACCCATTAGCTGGTAGCCACCGCAGATGCCCATCACGGTCACTCCCTTGCGGTGTGCATTGATGATGGCCTGCGCCACGCCGTTTTTCCGCAGTTCGTGCAGGTCGCTCAGTGTGCTCTTGGAGCCGGGAATCAGGATGATGTCGGCCTTCTCCAGTTCGTTGACATTGTTGGTATAGAAAAGGTGGACACGAGGGTCGCGCTCCAGTACATTGAAGTCTGTGAAATTGCTCAAATGGCGCAGCATTACTACAGCAATATTCACTTTTCCCTGTTCGGCCTGCATGGATTTGGCAGCCAGCGACACGCTGTCTTCCTCCTCGATGTAGATGTCCTTATAGAAAGGCACCACGCCCAGTACGGGTATGCCACACAGCTCTTCTATCATTCGGCGACCACTGTCAAACAAACGTAGGTCGCCTCTGAACTTATTGATAATGATGCCCTTGATACGTGCTCGCTCTTGGGGAGTAAGCAGCATGATGGTGCCGTAGACGCTGGCAAATACGCCGCCACGGTCGATATCGGCTACCAGCACTACGTCAGCGCCGGCGTGGAGAGCCATGGGCATGTTCACCAGGTCAGACTCTCGCAGGTTGATTTCGGCAATGCTACCCGCACCTTCCAGTACAATGGGATTGTATCGTGTGGCCAAACGGTCGTAAGCGTCACACACTTGCTGTCTGAGTTCTTCTCTTCCTTCTTTGCGGTAATATTCGTAGGCGCTGCGGCTGCCAATAGGTTTTCCATTGAGCACCACCTGTGAAGTGTGGTCTGATTGCGGCTTCAGCAGCAGTGGATTCATGTCTGTGTAGCAGGCAATTCCGGCCGCTTCGGCCTGCACGGCTTGTGCCCTTCCTATCTCCAGCCCTTCGGGCGTGGCAAAGGAATTGAGCGCCATATTTTGTGCCTTAAATGGGGCAGGCGAATATCCGTCTTGCTTGAATATACGGCAGAAGGCTGCGGCAATGATGCTCTTCCCCACGTCGCTACCGGTGCCTGCAAACATGATAGGATGAAGTTTCTCCATGATGTTCTTCTCTTTTTTATGATAAAGCGGGGACAAAGTTAGCAAAAAGGCAGCAGATTACCATCACTGCCGCCCCTTACTTGCTGTTCCTCTCGACATGTCGCAACAGCCGATACCATCAGCCTTTGCGGCGATAATAGGCAAACTTCTTCCAGTGTTCTTCGGGCAACTGCTCACGCTGCATGGCCATGCGTGCCATGATGAAAAATAGGTCGGAGAGCCGGTTGAACAGGCGCATGATGCTTTCATCAACAGGACTGGTGCGATGAAGCGTCCACAAACGGCGCTCGGCCCGACGGACTATCGTGCGTGCCATCTGCAACTGCGCAGAGAGCAATGTGCCGCCCGGCAGGATAAAATAGCCAGGATTCTCCAGTCGGGCTGTCATTTCGTCCATAACCTGTTCGCAACGGCCAGCCAGTTCGTCAGCCCCCAATGGATTAGGATTGATGCGCCCGGGTGGGGTAGCCACATGACTCATCACGGTCATCAGCTCCAGCTGAATGCTGTAAAGCAAGTCCTGCCACTCGTCACTGTCGGGAAGCAACGCCCTCACAATGCCTATTTGTGCATTCAGTTCGTCTATAGTGCCGTTCGTTTCTATGTGTATATCATCCTTATCTACCCGACTACCGCCATGCAGGCCGGTAGTACCTTTATCCCCAGTTTTAGTATAAATTCGCTTCATAATCTACTGCTGTTTAGTTCATGCAAAGAATCTATGTAAAAACATAATTGTAAGATTATGCATTCCTTTTACACTTCGATTCTTGTTGTATGATATAAAAAAAGGAGTCACCATTATGGTAACTCCTTAATTTTCAATCGTCGGGGTAGCGGGATTCGAACCCACGACCCCCTGCTCCCAAAGAGTTACACATTTTGTAGTGTATCTAGTTGTTTATAAATGATTTATATTATATTAAAATTTTGCGTAGGATAAGCTTTTGGACATTTTTCTATTTGTTGTTGTTACTATCATAAGTTATTATTCTACCACTTTGTAACGTATCAATGATGATAACAAAATCTAAACGACTTTTGCAAATACATGTCACAAACTGACATCAATATTTCTGCCAATATAAAATATTGAAATAATATAAGAAATTATTCTATTATCAAGATTTGATTATTTTGGTGACATTCAGCTTGAAAACATTCCACCTTTACCTAGTAATATCCACTCTGCTGATATACCATAGTCACGAACAAGGTAAACAATCCATTCTGGTTTAAGCACGCTGACTTCCGGTTGGGTTCTTACCGTAACCAAATTCCACCTATTTATTTCATATCTATTGGTAAATGTTTGCAGTCCCCTGATTTTCTTTTGAGCTTTCAACATGTCTATAGCCTCAAAGAAACGTTTGGTTACGGATATTCCTTCGTTAGATATCTTCATCGTCTTTTTTTATAAAAGTTATATTTTTACCTACCAGTTTATCGTCATTTAGAACAAATGGTTCGTCAATTGAGACAATGCTGTCATTTCTCGATAATATCACACGGTCTCCTTCCTGATTGAATGTGATATTGAATGTATCCACCCCATAATGGTAATGTTTTATTAAAAAACCGGCGCCATTATCTATTAATATAAGTTCTAAGTCGTCATTCCCCTCCATTCCTGACCAATTTGTGTTATTAACAGATTGCGTACATGATACGAAAGTAATGGAAAATAATAATGTTCCTATGATATTGATTTGTTTCATGCTTCAATTTTTTATTTTTTGTTTTTCCAATAGTTAGCTTCACCGAGGGCTATATCAAGACATGATTTCAGTCTTTCTGCATAGTTGAATATGTCGTCTAAGCTCTCGATATCTATCCATTCATTATCTTTATATCCGTTTTTGGGGAATCCGATTCGCCTATTTCGTTTCCCGATATAGATTCGGCATATCCACCACCATGTGCTTCCGTCTATGTTAATTGCGAAATAGCTTTTATGATCCTTGTATTGGATACGCTTCACATCTACATATTGTCTCAGTATGCTACGCACGATGTTGTATGCGTCTATTTCTTCTTGCGTAGTAATGATACCCTTTTCCTCATCTTGGAACACTATCCCATTCGGTAAATCTTTTGCAGTTTCTACCGTCTTCTCACAGGATGTTCCTTCCTCGGATACTGTTTCTATCACTTTGTCTTCGTTTGTTTTCATGGCTACGTTCAGGCGGTCGGCTATGATGTCGTTGATGACGGACGCTATGGACTTCTTAAGAATAGGCCGGTATTGTTCTATCAGTTTTGAACTTGACTTCCAGTCGTTCAGGCATTTCACGAAGTATCGTGTAAACTCGTCGCCGGGTTGCTGGAAATTCTTGTTCAGCAAGTCTTTGATTTGGATGGTGATTTGCAGTTCCTGAGCCGTGCTTAATATATCCTGTTCGTTGTAGTATGATTTGTGGAATTTCTTCAGCTGTTCAATATCCGAATCGGACAGGTCGAGCATGTCCACTATGAGGAACGGCTTTTCATCCATGATGTTCTGTTTTTCAAGGTCGGCGTAAAAGCGATACTCTACGCCATTGGTGAGTACGCCGAACCTGGCATTGGATGCGGCGTAGTATTTGGCAAGCTGCGTGCTGTGCAGGTCGAGGTTCTGCTTGCAATGCTTGCATTCTATTAATAAGATAGGTGTATTGTCCTTCATGATGGCATAGTCTATTTTGTCTCCCCGCTTGGTGAGGTCACAATCCATCTCCGGAACGAACTCAAACGGGTTGAACACATCATAGCCTAATGCGGATATCATGGGCATGATGAAGGAGGTTTTGGTAGCCTCTTCCGTAGCTATGTTGTCTTTCTGCTTGGCTATCTTTTCAGACAACTGAATAATTTGGTCTTTGAAATCCATGATGTACGTCTTATTTGATTATATTTATAGGCCCGTTGCTGTATTCCTTCGTGACGCATCCCAACACGAGGTCGATGTGTCGGATGGTCTCCTTTGGTATCCGGATGGGGGAATGGATTAACGTCCCGTCCGGGTTGGTGGATTGGTTGCTGCTATATGCCATGATGTAATCTTCCCCACCTTCTTGCAGACGTTTTGTTATACGGAACTCTGTCGTTTCTATGCTGTAATTCCGTCCCCAGATGATGAGGCGCAAGTCCTCCACGCGCTTCAGGGCCAGGATGCTTCCGCTGGGATATTCCACCATGCTGTCACCGTAGTGGCGTATGGCCGCCGTGGCTTCCGGAAACCAGTCTCCGGCATCTATCCATTCGGAGACGTTTCCTGCCCGAGAGACGTCGGCTACCAGGCTGTTTGTCCCTCCGATGGTCGCGATGTCATTATAGAAAGGGATGCGCTTTTTGGGCAGTGAAGATATTTCTGTATTATCTTCCATCATAATCCCATCTCCCGTAAGGAGCCAAGACCTGTTAATTTTCAATGCATTCACAATTTTGGCTACAGTCTTATCGGTAATTTTTTGTTCTCCCCTCAACATTTTATTGAAGTTAGACGGATCTATACCTATTTCTTTTGCTAAAGAATTAGCCGTATGGCCTTTTTGGTTCATGTATTCAGTCAGCCGTTTGGCTATACAATTTTCAGACATAGTTAAATAAAGTAAATTACCAAATTAAACCATGGTAATACTTGGTAATACCATACATTATGATTACCTTTGCATTACAATATTAATCAAACAGTACAAAGATAATGGAAAATGCAATAAAGACAAACACTTTGGTTGGGAATGGCAAAAAAATGACACTCAAGGGCTATTACAAAAGCCTTCCAGACCCTACCTATCCAAAGAAAGAGTTCGCAGCAGAATTAGCACGTCGCTGTAATGTTTCTCAGGCAACTGTAAAGAATTGGATTATGTACGGATTCAGACCGTTCAATGAGAAGCATATTGAAATCATTTCTGAAATGACAGGGATCAGACCTGAAGATTTGTGGAACGATTAAAAATATGTAGTTATGAATGATTTAGAGTTCTATAACTACGAAAATGAACTTTGGTGTATATTCCCTGATGGACGAAACGAGAAAATTACCGAAGGAAGTGAGCTTGTAAAGCCTATTCTTGAGTCTATAATGGAGTTTTTTCCAGAAGCGTATTCAGATTTAACTAAATGGTATCATAAAAGTTCAGCAAGAGTCCCTTACTTCCAGTTTCTTGTGGTAAATCGGTTTTGCAAATGCAATTTCGGTAATCTGGATACTACGAAAAAAGACATCGACAGAAAAGGATTTTTCAACTTCGAGCGAGTACAATGCCCTTTAAGAGGTGAATGCCCACACGAAAATGTTGTATGTAATCCAAAATTCAATAGCCGGATCTCCGAGGCCGAAAAGCGAGTTATGAAGCTTGTAAACGATGGAATGAGCAACGAAGAAATAGCAAGTGAACTATACTTATCACCGCACACTGTAAAGAACCACATCAAGTCAGTCTATTTAAAGCTTGGAATACATGAAAAGTCCGAGTTTATACAATATGCACAACGTAACCACATTTTCGATGAGTAATTATGGTAAATGAAGAAGTTCTTAAGATAGTCTTTAACAATATCACATTCGGTCAGCGTAAAGCTGCTTCCATAGTTGGTGGTAGACCAAGACTTATGAGGCTAATCGAGAAAGGATTGATACGAGCCGAAAAGAAGAGTCAATCACAAAGTGGAAAATGGTATTGTAATGGATGGGATTGCATTAAATACGCATCGTATAAATTCATAGTTGATAATGTAAGCTGATTTCAAGCCAGTTAAACTAAGTTAATGCTCTGAAAATAAATGATTTACATGAATGTCATCCAAAATAAATAAAGTATATTTACATATACAAAGAACTATAAAAGATAAAAGAATGAAGAAGATGTATTTGATATGGTCTATGTCAATATTGGCAACACACCTGACAATCAGGTCACTCGACTTTATGTTTTGGTTGTCATTCACAGCATTTCTTGCGACATCCATATTTGTTGCATACACTTGGGATAAAGAGTATAAAAATCGAACAATCAATAAGACTTCCAATGATGAATAAAGAACTTGAAGAATTGTATGCCGAACTTGAAAAGGTGAAATCATCCCATGATGAGTATCTACCTGAATACGGATATTCATCAAAGGAAGAAATTATACAGCTTATCAATGAAGATATAGCAGAAGTAAAAGAAAAAATGAATATGAATTTAAAATTGTGTGCCTCTAGAATCTCTATTGGATATACAGACAAAAGTCTAGAAGAGGAAAGAACACATCTTTGCGTTAGTCAAGGATTGGCAAGATATTGTTGAACAAATAAAATAATTAGCAATGGAAGAAAGAAAGAACAATGAGCTTCGGAATGCTCAAGCAAATGAATTACAAATCATTCAAGCCAAAAGGGATGCAGAATTCTCACTTACGCCTGTAGGACAGACAATAAAACAGTTTGAGGTCATGCAAAGAATGGGTAACATGTACACCCAAAGTACGATTGTTCCTGACACCTATAAAGGGAACATTGGAAACTGTGTAATTGCACTTGATATGGCTATGCGTATGGGATGCAATCCACTTATGGTGATGCAGAATTTGTACATAGTACATGGTAATCCAGCTTTCAGTAGTAAGTTCCTGATTGCGACAATCAACGCAAGCGGTCGTTTTTCACCTCTCCGATACGAGTTTAAGGGTGAAGAAGGAACACCTTCATATGGATGCAGATGTGTAGCTTATGAGTCTTCAGACAAAGAGCATAAGGAACCGCTTCACGGAGATTGGATCACAATTGCTATGGCAGACAAAGAGGGTTGGACAAAGAAAAATGGTTCAAAATGGCAATCCATGCCAAGTCAGATGCTCCGTTATCGTGCAGCCGCCTTCTGGCAACGTGTATATTGTCCTGAGATTTCGATGGGGCTTATCACCAAAGAAGAGGCAGATGATATTCAGGACGCAGAATACGAAGAAATCACACCATCTGGAAAACTTCAGAAACTGTCAGAAATTGCCGCTGGTGTAGAAGAGTCACAATCTCAAAACGAGAAAGAATGCAGTGATGAAAAACCTGTTCAGAAAGAACGCAAATCTTTATTGTAATGGAAGAACAGCATTCACTTGAATGGTATAGAAAAAGACTTGGTAACTTCACAGGTTCCCGTGTTGGGGACCTGATGAAGTCAAGCCGCAAGGCAGGAGAAATGTTTGGCGATACTGCCAAATCATACATCTACCAAGTGGCTGCTGAAAGGAACATGAATCCGTCGGTAGTTTGGAACGATGAAATGTTCCAGATGTATCTAACGCAAGTAGATATTGGGAGCAAAGCTATGCGCTGGGGAAATGAGCAGGAAGGAAACGCTAGAAATCTCTACGAAAAGATAACCGGAAGGAGAATTGTCGAAACAGGTTCGTGTGTTCATCCAAGCATCCCATATTTCGCCAGTAGTCCTGACGGATACTACTACAATGAGGATACTCGTGAAAAAGGATGTATTGAAATCAAATCTCCATCGCAGTACGTATTCATGATGTTCTGTGGCGAAATAACCGGGAATGACTCTTTAAAAAGGGTACGTCCAGAATACTATTACCAATGTATGGCTCACATGATGTGCCTTGAAGCAGACTGGTGCGACTTTGTAGCATTCAATCCGTTTCAAAAGCATCCTATACATATCGTACGCATATTGCCTGAACCTGGCGTGTTTGCAGAAATGGAAAAACGAATCAGAGCAGCGAATGATATTGTCGAACAATTAATAGACTGAACTATGGAAGATGGCAATGAGAACTTACTGACAAGAGTATTCACAGTAACCACCACAAGGGAGAAAATTATCTCCCTCAGTGATTACCTGAACGACAACAATATTGATTTTGACAAGGTAGACATGGAAGCAGCTGACCTATGCAAGACAGACATTAACACTATTTCGGCCATGCTTGAATATGGTGCAAAGTTGATTGAACGGACAGCAACCAAACCCTGTGAGGCCGATAAGGCTAGACAATTCAAGAACATGATTAAGAAACTTAAAAAGAAAATACAACCATGAGCAACCTGCAAGGAAGTATCGACCTACTGAAACTACAACGTACTGGAATAGCTACCATACGTGGTGTGAAATGCCTTTGCATACCTATTCAGGAAAATGACATTTATATAGGTGTTGATGAAAATCTGAAAGCAAAATCAGCCTATCTTGGGCTTTCTATATTTGAGCGTAGAGAGATAGGTAAGTATGGTGACACTCACAATGTAAAGCAGTCTTTCTCCAAAGAATTCCGTGAACACCTCGGAAAGGAAGAGATTGACAAGCGTCCATACCTTGGCAACATGAAGCCGCTGATTATAGAAAATAGAAATGGTGCAGGAAGTGTTGATGCTCCTGCAACTAACACGGAAGAAGATGATTTACCATTTTAAATTCAATCAATTATGACACACAACTGGTTTGAATGCAAAATCCGTTATGAGAAGACAATGGAAAACGGACTGAACAAGAAAGTAACCGAACCTTATCTGGTTGATGCCCTCAGCTTCACCGAAGCAGAAGCTCGCATCATCGAGGAAATGACACCGTTCATCAACGGAGAGTTTACCGTAGCTAATATCAAACGTGCCAATTATAGTGAGCTGTTCTTTACTGAAGAAGATGAAGCTGTAATATGGTATAAGTGCAAGCTTGTCTTCATCATATTGGACGAAAAGAGCGGAGCCGAGAAGAAGACTTCCACAAATGTACTTGTACAAGCATGCGACCTACGTGATGCCGTAAAGAAGCTGGACGAAGGCATGAAAGACACCATGTCCGACTACTATATAGCATCAATGGTTGAAACGCCACTCATGGACGTGTATGCGTATAAATGCGATGAAGATAACCGTGACGAACGTAAAGAGCCTACTGCCACAGAATTGTTGTCAGCCTGCCGAGACGGTGAAAAAACGGAAGTCGTCGTCAGAGGACAAAAAGTAATCGTAGATAAGACCGGGGGAAAAACAGTAGTCATAACCACTTCATGTGACGACAACAAAAAACAATCACCAGACTAATTCAGCATATGGAATACGAATACATCCCTGATTGGGCAATATTGAAATAAGAATATGACCTTTGAAGAAATGCTCGCCCTCAAAAAGAAGGGGCATATCCGAAAGAAATCCGATAACAAGGAACACCGTTTGCAGTCGGCCTGCGTCCGCTGGTTCAGGCACCAGTACCCTAAATTGAGCAAGGTTCTGTTTGCTATCCCGAATGCCGCAAGAAGAAGCGCCAGAAACGGAGCATATATGAAAGAAGAAGGAATGTTGTGCGGAGTGGCCGACATAATCCTACTGAAAAGCAATCGCTTTTATGGTGCTCTTGCTATTGAAATGAAAACCGATGACGGCACGCAGCGACATTCTCAAAAGGAGTGGCAACGTGAATGCGAATCGGCTGGAAACAAATATGTGATATGCCGTTCGTTCGAGGATTTCAAACGAGAAATTGAGAACTACATAAAAGATATGTGATGTTGCAAAAGAAACCGAGTAAACTAAAGATTGTGACCTCATGGAAAAAGAGATAAAAGAAATCAGCGACTATCTGAACATCACTTGCTCCAATAACCCGCAAGAGATACAGGAACGTATATCCGTCATCATGGTATATATGATGCGGTCAGGTGAAATGCTGGCCGATGCCAAGAAGATGCTCCGCAAGAAGAAGTCTGACGAGATACAGAATACCATTCTTCGTATCGCACGTGAGAACTGCCTGTCTGCGAAAGTTCAGAATGCCCTATTGGACAGCATTGCGGAAGAAGAGGCTTATTTGGTTGACCGACTCGACCGTCTGAATGCGTCATGCGTACACCAGCTTGATGCACTGCGGACATTACTGAGTTATGAAAAGGAATCGCTGCGTCTGAATAAGACAGGGTATTGATAAATAATGTTTTCTCAGAAAAATTATTTTGATTTATGTTTGAGTTTCAAACACTTTTTGTTTACCTTTACGGTACTTAAAAATACATATCATCTTAGTGGTGTTTGATGATTAATAAGATATTAAACTGGCTTTCATGGAGTATATATCCTAAACACCACATCAAGGATATAGAAACGTGGAAGCCGTTTCTATTTACAATATGAACAAATATGACTATTTGGATCAGATTAAGTCTCCTAAATGGCAAAAAAGAAGGCTTGAAATTCTAAATAGAGATGATTTCACTTGTCAGATGTGTGGTAGTAAAGATAAGACTCTTCATGTACACCATCTTGTTTATCATGCTGGCAGGGAAATTTGGGAATATGAAGATTGGGAACTTATTACGTTATGTGATGAATGTCATGATCATGAACATCTTATAGGAGAAGTCCTCGATGAAAAAATATTCCAGCTCAAATCAAGAGGAGTATCCATTGAGGAAATAAACTCACTACTTGAAAAGATAGATGCGCAACTGCTTAATGGCAATGATTTCTGTATTACTGATATAGTTGGAGATTGTTGGAGGCCTGATTTGCCTGATGGCTATTTGAAAAAATTAGCTGAAAGACGTAATAACCTGAAGAAAAAGAGCAAAAGATTATGAAATGGCTAACATAAAGACTGGTTTACTTTATTACAGTTCTGAAACTAATCGCTTTCAAGACATTCGTATAAAGCGACTCAAGAAGAACTTTGGATGTGACGGCTATTCAGTCTATGAATATATATTAAACGAAATCTATCGAATAAACGGCAATTTCCTTGTGTGGGACGAAAGTACTGCCTTTGACGTGGCCGAATATTGGGGATTAAAAGAATCTAAGGTAAATGAAATTGTACGTTACTGTTGTGCTGTGGGGCTTTTTGACAAGGCACTGCTCTCTAATGGGAACGTTTTAACCTCCCAATCTATTCAAAAAAGATACGTTAATATGTGTATTCATGCAAAGAGAAAAGAAATTGTAATACCCAATGAGTACAACATTCTTCCGGAAGAATCTAAGATTATTCTTGAAGAATATCGAAAAAAGAAGGAAGTTTCAGACAAAGTAGGTAAAGTAAATAAAGAAAATAACTCCCTATCGGGAGTAAAAGAAAATTTTCCTCCACCAGAATTTGCTGAGAAAACTCTCGGTGAATGCTACACCGAATTATCCAGCAATGCAAGTTGGTGCGAAATACTTACGATGAATACCCGAAATGCAGGATTTATAGAGTTTACTCCAGCTATATTCCAGCAGTATTTGCAGGCATTTTTTAAGAAACTGCAAAATGAGGGAGAAACGCGAAAATCGCCTAAAGATGCAATGTCTCACTTTGCACGATGGTTGAAAATAGAACTTGAAAAACAACGGAACAATGGAAGCAATAGGAACGCTTATACAAGCAAGCAAGAGGCTAACGCCTACGCTCTTAACCTGCTACAACAGCATAAGCGAGAGCTCGAAGAAGGTATGGCTGACGAAATGGAAAAGCCGTTCTGACATTGAGAGGCTGTTTTCACCTGTCCACTGGGGATATACACTCCAGAACGTTGGCAAAGCCTATATGGCCGACTGCCCAACGCTGATGCAGTACGATGCACTATACGGAATTGGTTCTTCCTGTTATTGGATAGAATTGCAGGTGTTTGGGTTATATGGGGCTTCAAGTAGCAGAGAAAGCGGAATTGCCGACGGTATTCGGATATTCAGCCAGTCGTTTGCGCAGGAAGTCCGTCAGTACAAGCTATCGGAACTGATGCTGTTCTTTGCCCGCTACAAGGCCGGACGGTACGACAACAGCTACTCCAGCTTCGACACCAAGCGCATAGGCAACGCCTTCTTCAAGGAGTTTCTGCCGCAGCGCAATGCCGAGATTGACATAGCCGTCAGGCACCAGCAGCAGCAGGAAAGCATGAAGCGCAGGGAACTGCCCGAAGGCTACACCATACCCGAAGGCTACAACCCCTACACATGGTACCTGGAGCGAAAGCGACGTGGCGAGATAGGACAACCCTTAACCGACACCGACCGATGAAGCTCACCATTTGCTGGACAAAGAAAGGCCGTCAGTGCCACAAGGAAATCTGCCAACGCTTCCACATCAGCGACTACATGACAGTGAACCACGAGACGCCTTGCGACATCCGTGAGGAAGATATGGAGCTGTTGAGAGAATGCGAGAGGAGAGGATTTATTCAGATACGTAACAAGTAAACAACCAGCAACAATGCGAAAAAACAAAAACAACACGCTGAAGCCCGGACAACCCCGCAAGCCCGACACGCAGCGAAACGAGAACGACAAGGAGCTGCAAGCAAAGATGGACAGCCAAACCAAACGCGAACAGAAGCTCTACCAGCTCAGAATAACACCGACAACGGTTATCTGTGTGCCGAAGGAGAAATGCACGCAGGAGTATGCGGAGGGGTACAAAAGGGAGAAGATGGGGATTAAGGTATGGTGAGCGTGGCTTATAACATGGACTGCATGGATTACATGAAGTCTGTACCTGATAAGTTCTTTGACTTGGCGGTGGTGGATCCGCCTTACGGACTTGACAAGAAAAGCACTCACGGACGTGGAAAGCTTAAGGACAGATGTCTGAACCGTGGCAATATTCAGCGTTGGGATATCAGACCAAGCCAGGAATATTTCAACGAGCTTTTCCGGGTCAGCAAGAACCAAGTAATATGGGGAGGAAATTATTTCGACCTTCCACCAACAAGATGCTTTGTCTGCTGGGACAAGCAACAGGTATGGGAAAACTTCTCTCAATGCGAAATGGCATGGACATCTTTTCAAAAACCAGCCAAGCATGTTACTATCCCTAACAGAGGCGGACAGTCAGACAAAAACAAATTTCATCCGACACAGAAGCCCGTAGAGCTTTATTCTTACATCTTCAAAACATTTGCCAAGCAAGGAGACCGCATTCTCGACACACATCTTGGCAGCGGCAGCAGCCGCATATCAGCATACCACCTCGGACTTGACTTCTACTCAACCGAGATAGACAAAGAATATTTCGACAAGCAGGAGGAACGTTTCAGACGCGAATGCTTGGAAGAAATACAGACAGCCGACGGTACGGTATGGGTGCAACAAAAATTATTTGATTAACCGATTAAAACAACAACATCATGAAACTAACAGGATTTGAAAACCAATGCGCAGTAGGAACCATAGTAGTGAACCCGGAAACAGACGATAAAGGAGTCGTGAGGAAAATCTCGAAAAGCGGGTATTCCGTGCTGGTTGAGTTTGGGAACGAAAAAGGATGGTATGCGTATTATGAGATTGAGATAGCATGATAACACCAAGACAAAAATACCTGCTTTCTGCAGCAGGATTTGACATACCGATTACACCGCAGGAACTCATACAGTCAGTGCCCATAGAACGTGCGGTAAAGATAGTCTACATTCCTATCATTATCAGCCGGGCAGCGTTTGAGTATGCCGATGTGGCGTGCCGGATATGCGCAGAGAAAAAGCTAAATTTCAAGGAGCAAACGAGAATCATTAAGGGAGAAATCAAAAATTACGAGAAGGATACGCTCGGTATCATTGACAAGGAGATACAAGACGACTTGGCTGGCAGCGTGGACAGCTTCTTTGAGGAAGCCGACCAGCACATAGAAAAGCTTCAGAACGCCATCAGGCTGGAAATGAAAAAGCAGTGGCCGGAGCTTACCGACTACAGCCTGCTGCTGAATCTGTACATGTGCGTCATTCTGATAGACTTTATCCACAAGTTTGAGTCTGCATCTTCCGAAGTATTGCGAAATGCGTGCATGAACCCCTACGCTTCTTTTCAGATTTTCGACCTGTACAAAATCAGGAAGGCGTGCATGGATATGGCTGGCAAGTATAAGCTGCCAAACACTGATATGATTAAGCTTGGGATAAAGATACTGGCGATGAATATTGATAAAATGGTTAAAGTGGAAGTAACTAATTAACAGATTATGAAAAGAACCATTGAATACTTAATACCTAATGCGGAGGAATAAAAGATGAAAGCAAAAGAATACGCAAGAAATTGTTATCCGTACAACGAAGAAATGCAATTTCAGTGTGAATGTCATTATGAAAGAGGTTGGGACGATGCGTTGAAAAGTCAGTGGATAAAAGTAGAAGAAAGAATGCCTAAAGAGAACGAAAATGTTTTTGTTTTGTATGAATATGACGGAATAATACTAATTAGTACTGATGTATATATGGGGGATAATTACTATATGCGTTACGCAAACAATATATGGAGTTTTGGAGGTGAAGAAATTATCGCTTGGATGCCAATCCCATCATTTGATGAAATATTGGAGAATAACAAAGATGTTTTGAAACGATTAAAGGATAAGTGATTATGAAAAAGTGCGTAGATTGCGAATATTTTTATTTGCTTGAAAGACCTCCTTTTAGAAGGACTACATATTGTAAATATGGCTGCAAGGTCGTTAATATATTTACAAATAATACATTAGCATGCAAGAATTTCAAAGAGAAAAAATAAGTAGTATGGAAACAAAATATGTAAGAGTACCTTTTGAGGTGGAGATAGCGAAAGAAATCACTAATGGGGCTAAAGATGGTAAAATTGTAACACGACGTGGGGATAATGTTAGAATAGTATGCTGGGATTATAAATCGATGTCTGGAAATTATCCAATATTGGCTTTAGTCGATGAAGGTCGTCAGGAAGAAGCTATTAAGTATTCTGAAGATGGTAGATACAATGTGTATGGATATTTCAGCGAAAGTTGCTTAGACATAATGCTTGAAATCCCCGAATACATGACGTTTAATGATGGTGATGTGCTGTCTAATCAGACAGGAGATTTCTTGTTCCTCTTGTCAACAAATGGTAGTTGTAAAACTTCTTTCTATGCAAGTGTAAGGAATGGTAAGGTTCAAAGAATATGTGATGAGGATGATTTGTATGGGGCTGCAGGCGACAATATCAATTATTATCATAAGGCAAATGAGGAGCAGGTAGAGGAGTTTATTAGAGCGTTGAAGGAATGCGATAAGCCAAAAGCTAAAGAATATCTAAAACGATTCTTTCCAAATTATTCCAATTCTTCAAACATTGGAAAAGATTGCGAGCTTAAGCCATTTGACAAGGTACTAGTAAGAGACAACGATGATTATTATTGGTCGGCGGACTTCTTTTCGTATAAAGATGATGATGAATACATGTCTTATAGATGTGTTAGCGGATGGTATAAGTTCTGCATCCCATACCAAGGCAACGAGCACTTATTAGGAACTACTGATAAATTGAAGTATAAATGATATGGAACTGAATACTACAAAAGAAGACATGCTGGAGCGTTTTAGGCTCTACGGTGAGATTTACTGCCTGCTGGCAGACATTAATGAAGACAAGCGCAGTATGGACGGCTTCGTTCTGGAATCTTGGGAACTGGAAGATATGATGGAGGATGAAGACATAGACTTGGAGTTCGATTTCGGCGAGGCGACTGGGGCACTCTATGAACTGAATTTTGAAGATGAAATGCTTCTGGTGTTCTATACAAGCTATAAGAACGGATGTACGTGTGGACGTCCTGTCATTCAGATGCCGACGGACACCATCAGGGGGCTGAAGGATCTGCTGGAAAGATATGTAAGGGCGTTGAAGAAGGAAGAGGAATGAATAGAACAAAACTATATTACCTGTTCCTGGCAGTCATGTGGTGGCTGCTGGGATAGATGTAAAGGAGAAACGAATATGATTAGAAAAGTAGATATGTACCAATGTATGTGTGATGGATGTGGTAAATCACATATTGACAATTTTAATGGCTATGTTGCTTGGAGCGATGAAAGTTATGCAGCAGAGTCAGCCTATGAAAATGGTTGGACCAATATTGACGGTAAAGATTATTGTCCAGATTGCTATGTGTATGATGAAGAATCAGACGAATACATTCCAAAGAACAAGTTATGACTAAAGTCGATATTGAAAAAGCTGCGGCTGAATATGCCAGTGAAGCTTGTCGCCCACTATGGAGAACAGGTAACGAACAGGTCTGCATGGCTGACTTTATTGAAGGAGCAAAATGGCGCATAAACAGCGTTTGGCATGATGCTACTGAAAAGCCAAAATTGGGAGAATTGATAATAGTTGAAGTATATGGTAAAATTTGGGACTATGGCGAATATGATGTTTGCGATACAATTCATCCAAAGGCACGATGGGCGTATATAAAAGACTTAATACCTAATACGGAGGAGTGATTATGAAAGTAGATTTAGATTTAGACGAAATGTTTTACCTGCTGGAGGCTTGCCTTCGTGGAAGCCACTTGCGGAGTATGACAATACGTCGTTTTGTAGATGAATGGTACGGGCTGTTCACCACAAAACAAAGGTGTGAGCTGTACAAATGGATCTTAAGACTGATTTATAACGACGACTTCAAACCTTTACCAAGGTGCTGCGGACAAGACATCGTATTCATGGCACGGTACAACCCGGACAACCAGTATCGGGTAACTGTGTCAGATGGTACGAAGACAGAGACTGTGGAAGCATTCAAGCTGGATGGAAGATACTGGGTAAAAAGCAACAGGTGTTGCGCAGAGGAATGTATTACAAAAATTGAAAAGATATGAGAAGGGCAATAAACACAATCCCTTGTGATGAATATAATCGGCTTTTGAGGGAGGCAATGCAAAGAATGAGCAAGAGGTTAAGTCAGCTATCAGATGAAGAGGAATCGAAAATGAGGAAAGCGGAAAATCAAGGTAGTTATGAGAGGGCAGAACGATATGATTTTAATGCACGTGCCCTGCGTTGTATGGCGGATATGTATTATCAGATTTACAAGATTGGAAAGGAGGATTGAACAATGAAAGCTAAACTAAAAGTATCATGGGAATTTAATAGAACTGAAATAGAAGAAGGAACAGAAGTTACCATCATAAAAGGCATGGAGGCAGATGCTGAGGGTGTTCTTAATGCGCCATACGGTATGTGCTATCTTTGTGAATTAGAAGGCGTTATGTCTTACGTTCCTGCAACCTATCTTACTATTACCGATTGGGATAATATAGATTGGGAACAACGTAGGTATGAAATAGCAAAGGAATGTGTCGCTGTACTTATGAATAAAGAGATAACTTTAGAAGATGCTGCAAAAGTAAGTGTTGAACAAGCTGATACTCTGATTGCTGAATTAAAAAAGAAATAAAGTATGAAAGCTATATCTATCAAACAGCCGTGGGCGAGCCTAATAGCTCACGGTATCAAAGACATTGAGAACCGGACATGGAAGTGTCCTCAGGAGTACATCGGACAAAGAGTGCTAATCCACGCCTCAAAGACTGTAGTAGGTTGGAGAGAAAGCCCGTTGAATTTCAGCCAAAGAGAAGTGGCCAGAAAACATAGATTCTCTTTTGACGGATTCCCCAAAGGTGCAATCATCGGTAGTGTTGTAATAGTTGATTGCGTGCAGAACCATACATCAGTATGGGCCGAGATGGGTTGCTGGAACTGGGTGCTGAAGGATGCGGTACTATTTGATAAACCTATTGAAGGGGTGAAAGGAAAACTTAGTTTTTGGAATTATAATTTGGAGGAAAAATGAGCTTACTTATAAAAGAAACACAGTTACAAAGAATAATCAGAAAGACCGGGCGTAATCCGGTCCAGTGCAAGTGCAGTCTGTGCAAACAGCAGTGTCATACACCATGTCTTGGCACCCCACAGGATATATTGAAGATTATCGAGGCTGGATATAAAGACAGACTTGCTGCAATTGAATGGTATGCAGGTATGATTATGGGTGTCATTGATATTCCGGTACCGATGATACAGGCAAGGCAAGAAGGAGACTGGTGTACGTTTTTCAATGACGGTCTATGTGAGCTGCACGATGCAGGATTAAAACCTACTGAAGGTAGATTATCTCACCATAGCATACGACTTGATAATTTCAAACCAAGCAAAAGCATTGCATATAATGTGGCCAAGGAATGGTTGAATGAAGAAAATGTTGATTGCATCTTGAAAATATGCGAGGCTATGGAATCAGATAACAAAATGCGGTTGACATAAGAATATAAAGAAGGGGATGCCTGCTCACCCCCTAAAAAGCGGTATTATGCTGTTTTCTTACAGTCTACCAAAAAAGAGAAGTATAGAGATTTCTTTGGATAGATTCTCTTACCATTCTTCACGATATACCGACAAAATACACGTATCTTGCCGCTTTCATCTTGCATTTGATTCTTCACACTAACACCTCCTTTCCGATTTGGATGCTGACCTGCTATCAACATCCTTCATTAGTTGAACCCTGTCAAGTTCAACTAAAAAAAGCCCAAAGTTAGCAGGACTAAGGGCTTATGTCTTTTCTCGTGTGAGATGGGACCAGAGGAGGCGAATGACAGTTCGCCGGAAGGAGTGTTAGTGCTCCAAATCAAATGCGTTGCAAATATAACGCATTTTTCTATATGAAAATGTTAATTCGATTATTTTGTTTCGATAACGTAACAAAGTTAACATAAGAATACAAATAATACCTGAAATGAAGAACCTGAACGACCTAAGAGATAAAGCCTACCAGTGCGCAGTAAAGCACGGATGGCACGAAATAGAATATAACAACGAACATTTCATTTGTTTGGTTATATCTGAGCTGATGGAAGCTGTGGAAGCTGACCGAAAAAGAGATTATGCAGGGAAAGGAATGAAGGAGCTTTTTAATGATGCTATATTTGATGGAGAAGATTTCAAAGAAATTTTTGATTTAAATTTGAAAGGTACTGTTGAAGAAGAACTTGCCGACGCATGCATTCGACTGCTGGATCTGGCCGGATTGAGAAATGTAGATTTAGGTGAAGTCACTCTTGATGATTTGAAATGTTCCGAGGGATTCTTTGACTGGACCTTTACAGAATCCATATTTTTCTTGGTATGCAACTTAACAAATACTGATTTCATTGAAACGCATTCTTTCGATAGCTATCTACGAGTAGCTTTAATGGAAATCATAGGGTTTTGCGTAAAGAAAGACATCGACATCTTTTGGTACATCGAACAGAAGATGAAATACAACGAACTTCGCCC
>ULPZ01019107.1_pt1 | contig 38314 bp, 28 predicted proteins | sample 1953991 | NCBI WGS metagenome assembly ULPZ01 (sample SAMEA4835642, study PRJEB28245) | human gut metagenome | biome: gut microbiome; material: fecal sample | place: Denmark | collected 2008
CAAGTGTGGGACAGGGGTCTGGTCCCGGTGTCCCACTGATGCCATTATACCATGAATGCAGGAGTTTGAAAGTAAAAATTTCTACTTCTCTATCAATATCCAAAAATCATCTTCCGCCATTCGCCCTTGTGTTTTACTTATTATAAGCATGGGGTCATAGAACGGAATTCCTAACGCATCTAACTGAATTTTTATTTTATCCCTTGTTTCGGGAAAACATCTGGATTTCAAGAATTCTTCATAATCCACATAATTAGGATTAGTGTTTGCCCCGAACGCTCTGAACATGATATTATTTGTATAATTAAAAAAGACCCGGGAAACATTAATAAAGCATTTCCCAAGTCTTTTTCTTTAGATATTCTTATTTCTTATAAGCTTCGCAGCCTCAACCATATTCCTTAGGCTGGCATCTGTCTCCGGCACCCCTCTTGTCTTTAAACCGCAATCAGGATTTACCCATAGCTTATCCTTTTCAATCTTCGTAAGCATTATACTAAGCGCATTCACAATCTCCTGCACGTCCGGTACACGCGGAGAATGGATATCGTACACTCCAGGTCCGACCTCCGTCTCAAAATGCTCCTCCCTCAGCGCATCCAATATCTGAAGGTCGGAACGTGAGGCTTCAAACGTAATCACATCCGCATCCATGTCATCAATCGCCGTAATAATGTCCGTAAACTCACTGTAGCACATGTGAGTGTGTATCTGCGTCTCCGGCTTAACTCCACTGTGGGTCAGGCGGAATGCCGGGATTGCGAAGTCAAGGTATTCTGTATACCAGTCCGATTTGCGAAGCGGCAGCTTCTCCCTCAAGGCTGCCTCATCAATCTGGATAATTCTGATACCGTCAGCTTCAAGGTCAAGCACCTCGTCCCTGATTGCCAGTGCAATCTGCGCTATCGATTCCTTTATCGAAATGTCCTCCCTTGGAAATGACCAGTTCAGGATAGTGACCGGTCCTGTGAGCATACCTTTCATAGGCTTCTTGGTAAGTGACTGTGCATAGACGGACCATTCAACCGTTATAGGATTCCTGCGGTAGACATCACCCCATATAATCGGTGGCTTCACGCAGCGTGTTCCGTAGGACTGCACCCATGCCTTCTGCGTGAACAAAAATCCGCCCAGAGCTTCACCGAAATATTCCACCATGTCATTTCTCTCATACTCACCATGCACCAGCACGTCCAAACCTATTTCCTCCTGCCATGCCACACACTCAGCAATTTTCTTCTTATTAAAAGCTATGTATTCCTCCCTTGAAATATCTCCACGCCTGTAAGCTGAACGGTTTGCCTTTACGTCCTGTGTCTGCGGGAATGAACCGATTGTGGTTGTCGGAAACTCAGGCAGACCGAATACTTTTTTCTGTATCTTCTGACGCTCACTTCTCTTCGGCATTCTTATATAATCATTTTCCCCGACACTCTCAAGTCTCTGCTTTACCTGCTCATTTTCACAATCCCTCTTCACGATAAAAAGCTGCTGATTATCAATGTATGCTTCTTCCGATGTGTAATCATCCGAATCCGCAAGAATCCCCAGCTCATGAAGCTCACCCAGCTTTTCCTCCGCAAATGCGAAATGGGACAGATAGTCCTGAGAAAGACTGTGCTCATGCTTTAACGTATATGGGACATGAAGCAATGAGCAGGAAGTCGATAGCACGACATTTATATTTTTTTCTTTAAGCTGTGCCAATATCTTTAATGTGCGGTCGTAGTGATTTCTCCAGATATTTTTTCCGTTCACAAGCCCCGCAAACAGCAGCTTGTCCTGTGGAAAACCATATTTTTCAATCAGTTTGACCGTCTCCCTGCCCTCTATGAAATCAAGCCCTATTCCGTCAAACGCCATTCCGGTCAGGTTCGCGTAAATATCCCTCACATCTCCGAAATAGGTCTGGAGCAGTACCCTGCAGCCGTTTTTGCAAGACAGCACCGCATCGTATATTCTGCAAAACAGCTCGATATCCTTATCATCCATATCCTGCACAAGCGCAGGCTCGTCAAACTGTATCCACGCCACCTGATTTTCGGCGCAGCTTTTAAGAAGCTCCTTATACGCCTTTATGAAATCATCCACATAATCAGCCGCCGCCCTGCTGCCCGTAAATCTGCACAGCCTGAGCATCGTATACACGCCGATTACTACGGGCTTTGTATCAATTCCAATCGACTTCGCCTGCTTATACTCGTCTAAAAGCTTACTTCCATACAGCCCGATAACCGTATCATCCTCAACCTCAGGAACAATATAGTGATAGTTCGTGTTAAACCACTTCTTCATGGCAAGTGCCTTGACATCGCCTGATTTCCCCTGGTATCCACGCGCCATCGCAAAATATGTATCCAGCTCGGACAGTCCCAGTTCCCTATAACGCTTAGGAACAATACCCAGCAATACAGCCGTGTCAAGAACCATATCATAGTGTGAAAAATCATTGCAGGAAATATAATCAATACCTGCATTTTTCTGCGTGCTCCAATGAATTCTTCTTAAATCCGCTGCTACATTAAGAAGCTCCTTTGCGCTGATTTCCCTTCTGAAATACTTTTCGGAAGCAAATTTTAATTCTCTTAATGTACCAATTCTCGGAAACCCAATTACCGATGTCTGCATAATAATCCCCTTTTCCGGGCAGGCTGCCGCACCGCCCTCCAACAATATTTTCTCTAATTATAATGGGCGGTCAGGTTATTGAAAAATATATAATTTTATACAGTTGTAATAGTTTAAAACTATGTCAGTCAAATGCAGCTCTCAGCCTTCTAATTTTCCCCGTCCAAATTATCCCTCTCCTCAAGCAGTATCTTTTTAAGCTTCTTAGCTGCAACACTCATAGGACGTTTTACATCATAGACCATACAGATATCGCGCCTTGGAATTTCCTCGTTCAGGCATATCTGCACTATCTCATGCCTCCTGATTGCCTGCTCCGCCATCGGCTGCGGGATAAATGCAAGCCCCAGCTCGGCTTTTACCAACGGCAGTATCTGGTCCGTGGTAGCTGCCTCCGTATCGAGCTTCATCTCAAGACCGTGCGCCATGAAAAACTGATAATAGAACTGGTAGGTCATCGTCTCCCTTCCAAGGCATATAAACGGATAATTCAAAATCTCCGCCAGGCTGAGCTCCTGACTCCCCAGCGCCGTGAAGGTCTTTCCTCCTACCAGTATCTCGCTAAAAGCCTGCAGTTTTACCTCCCTAAGCGGCTCCTTTGCGGTCGTCGGTGTCGTCACAACCGCGAAATCAATCTCCCCGCTCTTGACGGACTGCACCGCCTGCGGGGTTGAATGATTATATATCTTTATCCTTATTCCCGGGTATTCCATATGAAACCTTTTGAGTTTTTTGAGAAGATATATATTAAGCGCCGTCTCGCTTGCCCCGATTGCGATGCTGCCATGCTCCAAATCCGCATACTCCATCATCTCGTCCTCCGCGGTCTGTAGAATGGACATCGCCGCTGCGACTCTTGTGTAGAGCCTTTCCCCCTCCGGTGTCAGGCGCACTCCCCTGTTCGTCCGGATAAACAATGTGCATTGTGCCGCACTCTCAAGACAGTTCATTGCCCTCGTGATATTGGGCTGGCTGTTCCCGAGTGCATGTGCAGCCTTTGTGAAGTTGCTGTATTTTGCAACATAATAAAAAATTCTGTAATACTCAAAATTAATATTCATATTCGCCTCTGTGATAATTTAAAATTATTGCTGTCATATCAATAATACTTTTTACATATCTCTGTACGTTCATTATAATGAACGCTGGTTAAAAAAACAATGCAAAGAAGCACAATAAAGGAGGACAAAACATGCTGACAGCAGTAACAGGCGTAAACTGGGGCGACGAAGGAAAAGGCAGGGTCATCGACCTGCTGGCTGAGAAGGCTGATATAGTCGTCCGCTACCAAGGCGGCAACAACGCCGGACACACCGTCGTAACCGGGCAGGGGAAATTTATTCTCAATCTTCTACCCTCCGGCATACTTCATTCCAAGGTAATCTGTATATTAGGCGATGGTATGGTGGTAGACCCGGAGCATCTGTCAAAGGAGATTGCACAAATCCGTGAGAAGGGGGTGCTCGTAACCCCTGACAACCTGAGGCTTTCCTCAAGGGCTACCATATCCATGCCTTGGCACCGCGCACAGGACGAGCTTGAGGAAAGCCGTCTTGCAAAAACAGGCGCAGCCTTCGGCTCGACAAAACGAGGAATCGCCTACGCCTACAGCGACAAATACAGGAAAAAGACAATCCGTATGGGTGACCTGCTCCACCTCGATGAACCTCGCATACAGGCGCGCCTTAAAATGATGCTCGACTCAAAGAACCTTGAGCTGTCGGGCTGCTACCATCAGGAGCGCATGTCCTATCCGGCTCTGCTCTCATGGTGTGAGAAGCAGGCAGCTCTTTTTGCTCCATATATATGTGACACAGGCAGCTACCTTGAAGCCGCTCTCAAAAACGGAAAAAATGTGGTCTTAGAAGCCCAGCTCGGCGCAATGAGAGATATCGATTACGGTATCTTCCCATACACCTCGAGTTCATCAACCATATCTGCCTATGGTCCTATAGGTGCAGGCATACCGGGTGAACATCTCAATCAGGTTGTCGGTGTACTGAAGGCCTACTCAACCTGCGTCGGTGCCGGTCCATTTGTTGCCGAGAGGGCAATGCCTGAGGCATGGATGGAGGCTCTCAGAAAATCCGGCGGTGAGTACGGAGCTGCCACCGGCCGTCCGCGCCGTGTCGGTCCGTTTGATGCCGTTGCAAGCCTTTACGGGCTGAAATGTCAGAAAGCCGACAAGATTGCCCTTACCAAGCTTGACGTACTCAGCAGCCTGGACGTGATACCGATAATTGTAGGCTATCGTCATGGCGATGAGACAACCACCTGTTTTGACCCTCTCGAGGATCTGGACTCATGTGAGCCTATAGTTGAATATCTCCCGGGCTGGAAGGAGGACATATCGGCATGCACTGACTATAACGACCTTCCCGACAAGGCAAAGGCATATATAACCCGTCTGGAAAAACTGCTTGAACATGAAATACAGTTTATTTCCGTAGGCGCAGAACGAAACCAGTATTTATTAAAGGGAGAATGGCTATGAGACACTTGATTGATCCACTGGATTTTACACTTGAAGAAACTCTGAAAATATTGAACCTTGCTGACCGAATTTCAGCAAATCCATCAGCATATTCACACGTCGCTGACGGAAAGAAGCTAGCAACACTCTTCTACGAGCCGAGTACGAGAACACGCCTCTCCTTCGAGGCAGCCATGTTAAACCTCGGCGGTCAGACCTTGGGCTTCGCCGGAGCCGGGCAGTCCAGCGCCACCAAGGGCGAAACCGTCGCTGACACTGCGCGCGTAGTAAGCTGCTACGCCGATATCATAGCTATGCGCCATCCAAAGGAGGGAGCACCTCTTCGCGCCTCGGTATACTCTGGCGTACCTATTATAAATGCGGGCGACGGCGGTCACAATCACCCTACACAGACACTTATCGACATGATGACGATACGCCAGCGCAAAGGGCGCCTGGATCATCTCACCGTAGGCTTCTGCGGCGATTTAAAGTTCGGACGCACCGTTCACTCGCTCGTGAACAGCCTCGTCAGATACCCGGACAATCAGTTTTATTTTATCTCCCCAAGCGAACTTTGCGTGCCCGAATACCTGATTGAGGACACATTGAAGCCGGCAAAGGTTCCCTATCACGAGGTTGATGACCTTGAGGACACTCTTCCCAAGCTCGATGTCCTGTATATGACGCGCGTACAGAAGGAACGTTTTTTCAACGAGGAGGACTATGTCCGCCTAAAAGGAACATACATGCTCACCAAGGAAAAGCTTGAGCTTGCGCCGGCAGACATGCCCGTGCTACACCCGCTTCCGAGAGTAGATGAGATATCACTTGATGTCGATTCTGACAAGCGCGCAGCTTACTTCCAGCAGGTGCAGAATGGTGTCTATGTCAGAATGGCACTTATCATGGCACTGCTCGACATTCCCGACCCGGTAACAGGAGAGGAGGTTTTATCATGTTAAATGTGGAGTCCATTCAGAACGGAATAGTAATCGACCATATTACTGCAGGAAAAGGTCTTGAAATATACAAGTTTCTCCATCTTGAAAACATCAGCCGTTCCATTGCACTTCTCCAATATGTGAAAAGTGAAAAATACGGCAAAAAGGATTTAATAAAAATTGAGGGCTCGGACACACTGCCACAGCTTGATATTCTCGGCTATCTCGATGACAAAATTACACTCATCTATATAAAAGACGGCAAGGTCGTACAGAAGCTTCACCCCGTCCCGCCGATAGAACTGCGGAATATCATCAGGTGCAAAAACCCGCGCTGCATCACCAATCTCGAGGCAAACTGTGAGCACATATTCAGAATGTCCTCGTCAAAGAAATACAGATGCATCTACTGCAATCAGGAGATAATCACAAGGCAATAATTGTCAAAGGATAAACATTCAACCGTTTGTAGTAGGGAATTTCAACAATTTCCCCATTATATAAAAAACGCAGTCTCCCAAAAACGGGAACTGCGTTTTTCACGTCCGTATTATATGATGGCTGCTTTCACGAAGCCTCAGGACTCAGTCTTAATTTTTCTTAACTCCCAGTGTCACCTGCTCGCCGTTGATATCCCATTCCTTGGTATAACCGTCAAGCTCACCTGTCACAACCTTGGTTGCAAGAATTTCGGTGGTAATCTGGTCCGCCTTGGCATCGAGAAGTGCCTTAATCTTGTCGCTTCCGTCTGCGTAGATTGTGATGGTATCCATTACCTCGAAGCCTGCTTCCTTTCTCATGGTCTGAATCTTGCTCACAATCTCACGGAGGAAGCCTTCCTCAATAAGTTCAGGTGTGAGGTTAGTGTCAAGCACTACCGTCACACCGCTCCATGAGTCTGATACATAGCCCTCTGTCTGCGCTATCTCGATAAGGAGGTCATCCTTGGTAAGCTCTACCTTCTGACCATCAAAGTCAAACTCAAGAGCACCCTTCTCATTGAGTGTATCCATCGCTGCGTTGCCGTCGATGCTCTTTAATGCACCCTGAATCTTTCCAAGAAGCTTGCCATACTTAGGTCCGACAGTCTTAAGCTGTGGCTTGAAGCTGTAGGAGCTGTATGCTCTAACGTCGTCAGTGAACTCGACGCTCTTTACATTGAGCTCGTCCTCGATAATCTCAACGAAGAACTCAGAAAGTGTCCAAGGAGCCTTAATGTACATCTTTCCGATTGGCTGACGATTCTTGATGTTGGCTGCATTTCTGCATGCTCTACCGATAACAACCGCTGAGAGGACATCCTCCATGCTCGCCTCAAGGTCTTTGTCAATCCAAGCCTCGTTTGCAACAGGGAAGCTGCAAAGGTGAATACTCTCAGGAGCGTTCTTATCCTGCTTTGCAACAAGATTCTGATAAATCTCCTCTGTCATGAACGGAATCATCGGAGCTGCTGCCTTGCAGAAGGTTACGAGTGTTGTGTAAAGTGTCATGTAAGCGTTAACCTTATCCTGCTCCATGCCCTTAGCCCAGAAACGCTCACGGCAGCGTCTTACATACCAGTTGGAAAGCTCGTCTATAAAGTCCTCAAGTACCTTGGCTGTCTCTGTAATCTTGTAGTTTGCAAGATTGTCGTCAACCGTCTTAACAACAGTCTGAAGCTTGGAGAGAATCCACTTGTCCATTACAGGAAGCTTATCGTACTCAAGCTTGTAATCATTTGCATTGAAGTTGTCAATATTAGCGTAGAGCACGAAGAAGGAGTATGTGTTCCAGAGTGTTCCAAGGAACTTTCTCTGCCCCTCCGTAACCGCCTTATCGTGGAAACGATTAGGAAGCCATGGAGCTGAATTCTCATAGAAATACCATCTGATGGCATCTGCTCCGTGCTGTGAAAGAGCGTCAAATGGGTCAACCGCGTTGCCCTTTGACTTACTCATCTTCTTACCCTCGGCATCCTGGACGTGGCCAAGAACGATAACATTCTTATATGGTGCCTTGTTAAATAAAAGTGTAGAAATTGCAAGCAGTGAGTAGAACCAGCCTCTTGTCTGGTCTACAGCCTCGGAAATGAAGTCTGCCGGGAACTGCTTCTCAAATAAATCCTTATTCTCAAACGGATAGTGATGCTGTGCAAAAGGCATTGAACCTGAATCGAACCAACAGTCGATAACCTCAGGAACTCTCTTCATCTGCTTTCCGCACTTAGGACACTTGATAGTGACAGCATCGATATATGGGCGGTGAAGCTCAATGTCATCCGGACAGTTGTCGGACATGCTCTTTAACTCCTCGATGCTTCCGATAGAGTGCATGTGTCCGCACTCACACTGCCAGATATTGAGCGGAGTACCCCAGTAACGGTTACGGCTGATACCCCAGTCCTGAACATTCTCAAGCCATGCGCCGAAACGTCCTGTACCGATTGTCTCAGGTATCCAGTTGATTGTCTTATTGTTAGCGATTAAGTCATCCTTAACGGCTGTCATCTTAATGAACCAGCTCTCTCTAGCATAGTAGATAAGCGGTGTATCACATCTCCAGCAGAAAGGATAATCATGCTCGAACTTAGGAGCGTCAAAAAGCTTGCCCTCTGCCTCTAAGTCCTTTAATACCAATGGGTCTGCCTTCTTTACAAAAAGTCCGGCATAAGGCGTCTCCTTGGTGAGCTCACCCTTTCCGTCTACGAACTGTACGAACGGAAGGTCATACTTACGTCCGACCTTGGCATCATCCTCACCAAATGCAGGTGCAATATGAACGATACCTGTACCATCTGACATGGTTACATATCCGTCACAGGTAACGAAATGTCCCTTCTTGTTCTGCTTTGCAGCAGCCTCTCCCGCACATGCAAAAAGAGGCTCATACTCCTTGTACTCAAGGTCACTTCCCTTATACTTTTCAAGAACCTCATAAGCCGGAACAGCAGGTGTACCCGCCTCCTTATCCTCTGCCTTGGCAAGTCCGCCAAGAACCTTGTCAAGAAGCGCCTCTGCCATATAGTAGGTGTAGCCATCAGCAGCCTTAACCTTGCAATAGGTTTCATCCGGGTTCACACAGAGAGCCACGTTGGACGGAAGTGTCCAAGGTGTTGTTGTCCATGCAAGGAAGTATGCGTCCTCACCCTTAACCTTGAAGCGCACGATTGCAGAACGCTCCTTAACAGACTTATAGCCCTGTGCAACCTCGTGTGATGAGAGCGGTGTTCCGCATCTTGGGCAGTAAGGAACAATCTTAAAGCCCTTGTATAAGAGCCCCTTGTCCCAAATCTGCTTAAGAGCCCACCATTCAGACTCAATAAAATCATTATGGTAAGTAACGTAAGGGTTATCCATATCAGCCCAGAAGCCTACTGTCGCGGAGAAATCCTCCCACATTCCCTTATACTTCCATACACTCTCCTTACAGTGCTTGATGAACGGCTCAAGACCATATTCCTCAATCTGCTCCTTGCCGTCAAGACCAAGCATCTTCTCAACCTCAAGCTCCACAGGAAGTCCGTGGGTATCCCAGCCTGCCTTACGCGGTACAAGATAGCCCTTCATTGTTCTGTATCTTGGAATCATATCCTTGATAACTCTTGTGAGCACATGTCCGATATGTGGCTTACCATTTGCGGTAGGTGGTCCATCATAGAACATATATGTCGGGCAGCCCTCCCTGATTTCCATGCTCTTCTTAAATACGTCATTGTCCTTCCAGAACTTCTCGACAGCCTTCTCGCTCTCGACGACGTTACGATTTGCCGATACCTTATCGTACATCTTTAATTCCTCCATTTTCACAAAATAAAACCTCTGCACATTCTCATGGCAGAGGTCATAAAATACTAGTCATATTCACCGACATACCATCATATGCGTTCCATGTAACGTATGGAATACGTCTGTATCTACTCATGTATACAATAACGCAAAACCGCATCCTGCTGTTTCAATCCATTTAGTATACATTTTCGTACAGCGACTTGGGAGTGATATTCAACATCGCCTTACTCGTACCGCAATCCCAGCACCTGCGGCTCTCTGTGACTTTCAGATGATATCTACTGTCTCCGTCATCGTCTTTAAATCTGTGAATATTCTAGTATAGGTTATTTAAAATTGCAAGCATTTTTTTGCATAACTTCAAAGAGAAAATCATTTTGTTAATAACATACTCCCATTACTTATGTTGTATATCTTATCCGCAATTCTGTCGTACTTACTATTATGACTGATTACAATAATCAGGCTATCATTCTTAAGCTGCCCAAGGTATTGTATCAGGCTTTCTTCTGTCTTCTCATCCAGATTGCTGCCCGGCTCATCGAGTAAAATACATCTTTTATTTTCTATAAGGATTCTGGAAAGGTATATTTTCTGTTTTTCTCCAAGCGATAAATTCTCCGGTCTTAACACTACATCTTTTTCAGCATCAGGAAGCTCTAATATCGTTTCCATAAGCCGATAATTGTCCTCCGGTATATTTCTTCCGCAAAGTACATTTTCCTTTACAGTTCCTTTCACAAGAAAATCCGGATAAAACAAATACGCCATATCTTCACACAGCTCTTTAGCAACAGATATATGACTATTTCCCTCAAATTTCATATGCGTACTGTCAAATATGCCTGAAAGCACATTAAGCAATGTTGTTTTTCCGCATCCATTTTCACCCCTTACAAGAATCAATCCATTCTTATCCGTATTGAAGCTGTCGATGTTGAAAAGATTCTTCCCATCTGCCGTGGACATTTGTACATTGCTTATTGAAATTCCATTTTGCCCGCTGTTGGCTGCCTCATTATCACCTGAAGCACTTATATATGGGTTCGAAGAGGCATCTGCTATGTCGATAAAATCTCGCGCTCTTTTAAATACCGGCTCCTGACTAAGCAGTGAAGCCTGCAGTGAAGCGGCTTCTCCTAACGGTGAAAATACAAGTCCGATTATCTGCATTGCATATAAAAGTGTTCCAATTGAAATAACATTTTCGGCAACAAGATTTCCACCTATAACAAGAATGATAAGTGGTGCCAGCATGGTAATTATCTGCGGCAATTCCTGTGTTATCAGTAAATAAAAATGCTGTTTGTTTCTCGCTTTATAAAATCTGTCACATTTTTCATTATAACGTGACATGACAAAAGACTGTGCTTTATTAAGTCCAATACTCACTTTCCCATTTATAATTGTCTCTGTCTCACCAATCCACTCATCTGCTGCCATTTTTTCATCTGCAACAAGCTCATTTAATCTTTTTTTATTCACAAAGCTTGACATCACATATAAAGGTGCAAGCAATATGGCAACAAGAGCTATTATATAATTCACATTAAACAGAATTCCTACAATTACAATCACCTCAAGTATATCCACCGGAATCATCGTAAGATAATTTGAGAGCGAATATATAGAATAAATATCATTATTATGCATATTGAATATCTTACTTTTCGATTCTTTCTCGTACTCAGGATTACTTGAACTTACTACCTTTTGCATGAGCTTGACTTCAAAATCCTGTGCTAACTGATTTGTAAATACCTGTCCTTTATAATTTACAAAATAAAATATAAAAATATGTATAAAAAATGTTGCCACAACAACTAACAGCAGCCAGTAATATGGTATGTTCCTTCCCTTTTCAATCAGCTCATCCGTCAAATATCTTGTAAAATATGCAGGAAATAACAGCAATAAAAAACTGACAATATTCGCAATAATTCGCTTAATCAAAATCCATTTAGGTATATTTATGATAGACATTTTTAAAATTTTTTTCATTGTGTAATCTCCTAGTGTAATATATTTGCCATACCAATTTACAATATAAATCAAGTTTTTTCAGACTATTAAACTATTGATATTATTTTTTAGATTCATCTTACAATCTGAGCACACGCTTGTCCATGACATTGCATACATTTTTTTATCACTCCAATGTCATGGACATCATAGGTAATATGTGTTAAATTACTATTTTCGTATGCTGCACTTCACAACACTGTTTGGCTAACACTGTATTCTAACATCTGAATATTAAGAAACTATCTTACGGTTCAAAGTGCTTATAGTATAGTGCGGTGACCTACAATGATATCACCTTGTAATATTATTTTCTCTCATCCAGATAAAGCTGCACCCTGTCCTGTATGACTGCCACTGTTGCTTCCTTTGACTTGCCGCCTGCGAAGTAACTCTCCATTTCCTCCTCAATGATACTGATTATCTCGCTGTTAGCCGACTCAGACAGTTCTACGTTTTCTATTAAATCCATCACAGTATCTATCTCTCCCTGCGTAGCATAATGGTAATTTACAGATCCCTGCTCCGTGTAAAATGTACTGCGCTTCTCCTCTCCTGCATGTGCAAGCTCTTCATCAATCATCTCCTGCTGCCTCTGTTTATTAGAGGAAAACCATCCAATACTGGAATTATCATTTATAAGACAGAACTTGATAAATTCCCATGCTCCGTCCTTACAGCCGGAAGTCGAAACAATTGAATATACATCTGTTACTGAGAGATTATGGCATGCTCTTCCATCAGCAGTAATATATCCTTTAATTATAATATCGTCACCATATTTGGCATAATATTCCTGTATAACTTCAAAATTATACAAATTTATATTGTTTATAAGACTTGTCTTTTCTTCTATCGGCGAATAATTTGCTTCACTCGGAAGCGGTTCTATTATATCAAGTAGCTCATCGAAGGTTTTGGTTGTAAAATCACAGGTTCCACTATCACTGTCTATAAATGTATCAATCGAATATTGCAGAATTCTTGCCAGCATAAATTCCCTTGTCCATGTAGAAAATACACTGCCCGGATTATTGTTAAGGCACTCTGCCACATCATCTATTGTCCAGCCTGCACTCTCACCCACCATGTCTGCCTTTCCAAAATATGAATATATAACATACTCCAACGGCACAGAGACAAGCACACCATCTATCGTACATGCCTCGACAACAGATTCTACATAATCCTGTATGTCTATTTCTGTATCTCTGTCAAAATATGGTCTGAGGTCATCTATTACACCCTTATCGACAAGGTTGTAAATATCTAAATATTGCAGATTAAGCATATCCGGTGCATTTCCGGAGGCAAGGTCAAGATGAAGTCTCGTTGTTGCCTCATCCGTGGTTAACTCATTGCTTCTGTCATTATATGCCCTTATCGATACATGATACTTCTGCTGGCTTTTATTAAATTCTACTATGTTACGCTCAAGCAACACAGGTGTATACATACAGCCTATTACAAGCTCTTCCCTGTCCTCTTCCGTAATATCCGCCCTGCTCACACGTTCGACAAATTCATATTCAAAAGTCTTGCCTGTCTTGTCGCTTTTATCATTATACATAACTGCTATGCACGAATCATCTATCAGATATACATTAGTTACGTCATTACTTACAGTATCAACATCCGTCCACCTAAATAATGTATCCGTGGTTTCTTTTTCCACATCATACACTAATATTCCATTTCCACCTTTCACAAATATTCTGCCGGCAACACTTCCTAATATATCTCCTAATGGGAAGCTGAACTTTCGCTCTATCACATTTCCCTTCTCATCTATTCTGAATATTCCATAATCATCTGCGTAATAAGCACTATACCATGCTGATGAGTCATAACTGAATACACGTCCGTTCACTCCAGCTAATTGTGTAACATTGCCATCATGGTCAACTATATTAAGCCCTTGATAGTCCCTGACGTAATAATAGCCATCTGCCGTAACAACAAATTCCTGTGCGAGATTTAATTGCCTTGGATTGTTCCTCTCCGGCATATCCGCACTCAATCTCATAGCCTCAATTGTCTCATCCTCATAATTATATTTCAAAATAAAGGATATATAATTATTGTTAACATCCGCTGCCTCTGCTAGAATATACAGCCTGCCATCATCTCCTTCATACAGCTCATCTATATACATATATGAATAGCTTCCAAGCTCGTCATTTATCAATTTTTCAATCTTTGAAAATTCAATCTCAACTGTCTTTTTGTCGGTAAGAGAATAGACGGATATTCCTCCCTCTTCTCCTTCCTCAATCATGTTTAAATCTCCATCACTGCAAAAAAGCTTATCCCCGATAAAAAAAGTATCTATCAACCTTATATTCTCAGGCAGTTCCCATTTTCCATCGTCCTCAAGTCGCCATGTGTATAAGTCGGCATTCTCCCAGTATGTGCTGTCCACCGTCTGCCCCTCTGACAATGAACTATCCGTTTCAGTCTGTCCATCCGCGGTACCGTCACTATTCCCACCTCTTGCACTACAGCCTGCTGCCACAAACGCAAAAAGGCATAGCCATACAGCTATGCAGCCTAAAATTTCAGAAGTTTTCTTGTAACCTTTCATAATTATCTTCCTCCTCGTATAATATTTTTGAATGTGGTCTTACTATGTAGTTCAAGCAAGACCGCAATATTTTTATTTAGCAATTAAAATACCTGACCGTATTCATCAACATAATAAGAAATATCACTGCTTCCTACTTCTTTCCCATTTCTAAATACCACAATTTTAAATAATATTGTACGCCCTGTTGTTATATGACGAACTTCAGCTGTCCATCCATCCTGTGCAATACCATCTGGTACAGAAAAAACCGATGCATATCCGCTTCCAGATGTAAATCGTGAGTCATAACCTTCATCCCACTCATAATTAAGAAATATTTCACCATTAACACCAACATTAAAAGTCACATTAGGCAAGATTGTTACAGATATTGATTTGGTAAACCCAACAGTAGTATTGTCGTGCTGCCCATACCCCAAAGTCATAATTCCATCATCTGCATTCGGCATCGCAAATACATTTACAGGTGTAATAAATGTTACAATACCCACAAGTAACATAGCCATAACTTTTTTGAATGTTTTTACAATCTTGAAATTCTCCTCATTATAATGTATTTTTCAAACTTTCCCCCTAACTAATCTATGAAAATACGCTGCAGTCATTCTTCCCATAATAGCATTACGCTTCCCACCCGACGTATGATTTAAACCATACGCCAATGTTATACTATTTTTACTTGATTGTCCATGACATTGCACCCTGTTTTTTTAGCCTTCAATGTCATGGACATTACTTGCACTGTATAGTATAGTCAAGTATATGAAAACCTTTTTACATCTCACATAAGCACGAAAGGGGTACTATATTATGAAGAAAAATTTACGTTCCGTTATTGCACTTTTACTTATTGTCTTTAATATCTCAATAATATTTGATAACAGCCTTATCAATAATTTGAATAACAGTAATGTATCTGTGTGTTCTGATGAAGATAATACCAGATACAATAATGATATATAAAGATAATCATTTTTCACTATGTTTTTCAATCCAACGATTATAAAAATTCATTCTTCCTTTTTCATTGAGCATCCATGCCACCCAGTAGGCACATTCACACATTTTTATATCATCATCGGAAACACTGTTTCCGCATTCCGCATTATTCCACGGAATGCAGTATATAATGGTGGATAAGCAATGCATTCTTTCACAATTCAACTCCAAATTTATGCCCCATTCAGAATAATTATTTGAATCCGTAAAACGTGCTGCATTACCTGTATAACTTGCACAACGCGTTAATGTACCCTCAAAATTAGTTGCAGATGCTCTGTCATTACCTGAATCGCTTAGATAAGTATTACACATGCTTTCATATACTCCAAGCTTTGTGTAATTTTTTACCTTATCCATACAGTAAAAATATCTATTTATAACCATTGTTTCTATTCGTGTAAAAATTGTCAGCTTTTCTATATTCTCAATATTAAAACCTAACATTTTCTCATGCAGTAATGCATATTTTTCATAATTATTTTTCTCTATTCCCATATCTGCGCCAACATTCACATACTCTAAAAACATACGATTTATAGGGATATTTACATCAAGTTTTTTCGCTATTTTTTCGTTCAACCTTCTGCCTGTAACATAATCATCTATTGCCTGGGCATGTACCATATCATCCCATATTCTATGCGTCTCCCAGTCATCACACACCATAACGTCCTCCGCCAACACCCCTCTAAGCCCCAGCTTATCAAGAAGTGCTTCCACTGTACTGCGTTTAGGCGAAACTCTCCTGTTGATTATTCTGCTGACTGTCTCTGGTGCACATACTCCTTCGGCAAGCTCTTCGATGGTCATGCCATATAGTTTTCTCCGCTCGTTGATAAGCTTCTCGACAGGATAGAACTCCCAATCGCTGTTATAATACGGATACCACTCTAACAGCTCTCCTTTTATATGATACTTATTTCTCAGCCACTCATAATGTTCAAGGAAATCATCCCACTGTCTATCCGGCGCTTCTCCAAGAAGCTCCAGCAATGCATGTCTTTTTCTTAACAGCGGACAAATATAGTGAAGCCTTGCCGTGTCACAGAGCGCTCTTATAGCGGCATTACACTCTTCAAGCCATACCCGCCTTTCATATATACCCATGCTGTCCGGTGAATTTATATCCAGCATTTCGCAGACTGTCTTCGGGTAGACACACGCCATAGTCCAATGGTCCGAATTTCTTCTGTGACAAAACGCAAGAAGTCTCTCATACAGCTTTTCCGCCTCCATATAATTTCCAAGCACTGCATTCAGACGCGCAATATTGGCAAGCATAAAATACTCATATACCGATATGCAGGTAAATTCAGCCACACCGTAATCTTCTATAGTATAACCGATTGCTTTTTTGTACATGCACAGTGCCTCAACTGAATCTCCGTCAAGCTGCGCTATTCTTGCATTCATGTATGTCATGAACTGCTTGTTAAGCCAGCTTCCTGCACAGTAACGGTTTTTATATTCCAAGGCTGCCTTCTTCGCCAATATTAGCTCGTCTGCCCTCAGCAGCTCCAATATATTGAATCTGGCATGCATCTCATCGTACTCATCCCGGCAAAGATATCTGCCGGCGAGGCTTGCACTTATTCCAAGTCTTTGAAGCAGCAGCCTCACAACATGGATATCATCGATATCCTCCCCTTTTTCAAAACTATTATATATATCTAAGTCGCACAGACCCTTGCAGACAGCCTCAGCAGATACTCCCTGCCTGTCACGCTCATATGCTGCCATTTTTCCTATATAACTGTATGTCAAATAAAATCATTCCCCTCTCCGTCACCTGTATATCCGGTAACCGCGCTGTACATATTTATCCTCTGCGTATTTTGGTGTTCTCCTGCGATATTACAGGCAATAAAATATATTCCCATCTATCAATCCATCTCCAAAATACCGCAGACAATGTCCTATTTCCTACACTATATTTTAAATACAATTTAACATTAACTTTTCATATAATCATATCAATATTTCTTACACTTTATTATATACTCTAAATGTGACATCCACAATGACTTATTATCCCCTTTGCAGGTTCTCTGATAACATGATGTTGGGGTCAAAACATTTCAGTATTATTTTCTCTCCCACATAATATTTTAGCCACGGCTTCACCCTATAATCAGGTAAAACCGTGGCTTCCTCTTAATTTCAAGCTCTAAAATATCTGTCCATACTCATCAACATAGTATGATATCTCAGCGCTTCCAATTTCATTTTTTCCATTGCTCAGAATAATCTTGAACAATATTGTGCGCCCTGTTGTCTTAATGTGGCGCACCTCCACCGACAAGCCATCCACCTCAGAATCGACCTCCGCGTAGCCGCTTCCCGATGTGAACTCTGAATCGTAGCCCTCATCCCACTGATACTTAAGCTTTATCGTACCGCTCACATCAATATCAGCCTGCCTGCCGTAGCCTACTATTGAGGTTATGCTCTTGTCAAACTGCACCTCACAGCTTGAGCGCTGTCCATACCCGCCGAATACGACATGTCCATCCTCTGAGGCTGCCGCCGCGGACACATTCACAGGGGCAGTGGCGGTTACAAGACCTGCAAGCAGCACAGCCATAACCTTTTTTAGTGTTTTTGCCATGTGAAATTCCTCCTTTTTTTTGCATTTTTGTTATGTGCTTCATTCCCAATACATTACTTTAATCGTAATTTTATATTACCATAATATACTGTCAATTTCCATGACATTTTGCTCATTTTTTCAGTTAAGCAATGTCATAAATTTGGATGGTCATGCATATTATATTATCCATGATTTTAGGTTTACGAACAATGTAATTTCAATGTAATATTACACTATCAAACTCTCCGTGTCTAAGCATGGTTATGGGCAATGAATTTTTGTATAATTCTTGATATTTTTTTCTCTAAATGATAGACTGTCAATATATGTAACTGTATAATCTACAGCAGAATAATATTCTTCTATAGATTGCAGGGTCAGTAAGCACATGTAGCGGTAAAACGAACACCGCTCAGAAATGAGGATTGTTATGGGCAGGTTTTTAAACCCAGGAAATAGTGCTTTTTTAGTTGCACTGAATTCAAAAATATACGTTGATAAAACTAATCTTCTTGACATCACCAACGATGTCCTAGATACGGATGATGCCTTTATTTGTAACAGCAGACCACGCCGCTTCGGTAAGTCCATAACAGCCAATATGCTGTCGGCATATTACAGCAAAGGTTGTGATTCTGCAGCGATGTTTGAAAATCTGGACATAGGAAAAAAGCCTTCCTTCAGAAAGCATTTGAATAAATATAATGTGATACATTTTGATGTACAGTGGTGTATGATGGACGCCAAATCTGCTGAGCAGACGGTTTCCTACATCAATAGGCACCTGCTTGATGAACTCAGGGCGGAATATCCTTCCATCATTCCCGATAATACTGAGACTGCCTATGGCGCGATGTCATGTATAAATGCTGCATGCGGCGATAAATTCATTGTTATTATAGATGAATGGGATGTGCTTATAAGAGAAGCTTCCTCTAATCTTAAAGTTCAGAATGAATATATCAATTTTTTGAGAGGAATGTTTAAGGGAACAGAACCTACGAAATACATCCACCTTGCCTACCTTACAGGTATCCTTCCTATCAAAAAGTTAAAGACCCAGTCCGCACTCAATAATTTTGAGGAATATACCATGCTCGATGCCGGCAGCTTCGCACCATATATCGGTTTTACCGACAATGAGGTTCAGAGCTTGTGCAAATGCTATAATATCGACTATACTTCCGTAAAACGCTGGTATGACGGCTACCTGCTCTCCGATTACCAGGTCTATAATCCCAAGGCGGTAGTAAGTGTTATGAAAAGAAGGGAATTTACAAGCTATTGGTCTGATACCGGAACCTATGAAGCGATAAAGCCACTCATTAACATGGATTTTGACGGTCTTAGAACCGCGATTATTACCATGATGTCCGGTGATGGTATTGTGATAAATACCAAATCCTTTCAGAATGATATGTCCACCTTCAAAAATAAAGATGATGTGATAACCGCACTTATTCATCTTGGCTACCTTGCGTACCATTCCAGAACACGCATGGCATTTATTCCTAACGAAGAAATCAGGAGCGAATTTGCGTCTGTTCTTGAGGAATCAAAATGGAGTGAATTTATTGAATACCAGAAAGCCTCAAAGGAATTGCTTGAAGCAACTCTGGATATGGACGGCGGCACGGTTGCCGAATATATTGAAAAAATACATTCCGAATATGTGTCCACCATTGAATACAATGATGAAAATTCTCTCAGCAGTGTGCTCACAATAGCATACCTAAGCTCCATGGAATATTATTTTAAGCCGATACGTGAGCTTCCTTCGGGACGCGGCTTTGCAGATTTCGTATTTATTCCTAAGCCGATGTACTCTACAACGTACCCGGCACTACTCGTAGAGCTTAAATGGAATCATAATGCCTATACCGCAATTAATCAGATTAAAGAAAAAAAATATCCTTCTGCAATTAAAAGCTATACCGATAATATCCTTTTAGTCGGTATCAGCTATGACAAAAAAACCAAGACCCACTCATGCATAATAGAAAAATAACTTGACCACCTCCATACTTTAAAGTACCTTTAGAGTATGGAGGTGTTTAATTTGATGTATAAGGATTACAATATCGGAACCATTGCAAAGCCGCTTAAGATGAGCGCTTAACCATTTCAAACACTCTCTCAAACTCATGCGTCCATATACAATAGCTTCCCGGCGCATACACATCCTTTTCCCCTGCAGCCTCCCGCGCATCCTGCAGCCTAAGAATCGTAAGAACCTCCTCCGCGTCCTTCCAGCACAGTCCTTGTATCTCCTCCTTCTGAAAAGCCAGCGTCCCGATATCGACATGCTTTCTCAGAAGGTACACAAAATTGACCTCATTGTTGGCAAATCTCTCACCGTAAAAGATATATTCGCCGCCTACGCGCTGCTTGAAAAGAAATTCAAGCTCAGCCTCATCCGCCTTGACGGACAGCTCCTCCGAAAGCTCCCTTACCGCCGTGCTTATAAAGCTCTCGCCCGCATCGACATGTCCGGCACATGAGCAGTCATAACAGCCCGGAAATGAGTCCTTGTCATCACTTCTCTTCTGCAGGAGCACACGTATGCGTCCCTCATGCCTTTCCATTATCCATATATGCGACCCACCATGCAAATCGCCATCTCGGTGCACCGCACTTCTCTCCTTAAGCTCACCTGTAAAATTGCCCTCCTCATCGCAGAGAGGGAACATTTCCTTAATCTTTTCTCCCATAACATATACTCCGTTTCTTGTCAGGTGGTTGGGACAGGGGTGATGGGACAGGGGTCAGGTACGTGTCCCAGAACTGGGACATGTACCTGACCCCTGTCCCATCACCCACCTGACCCCTGTCCTATATCTACACTAACGCCTTATTTTTATCATAAATCTTCTGGATAATCTCCTGAGTATACGCGCCAAGGAACTTCTTCTGCTCCTTGTCAAGCGATTTGACATCTATAGGCTCACCGAACTCAAGAACCGTGTGTGTCTTTCTGATGAACGGAGAATGTGCCTCCATAATCTGTCTGGTATTGTTCTGCACAACCGGAATTATCTTACAGCCGGTCTTTTCCGCGAACTTAAGGCTTCCCTCCTTGAAAGGTGCCATCTCCCCAGTCCTGCTTCTGGTTCCCTCCGGGAAAATGGTTATCGATATACCGTTCTTGATATATTCGATACCCTGAAGCACGGTCTTAAGTCCCTCCTTGATGTTCTTTCTGTCAAGGAAAAGACAGTACAGAAGCTTCATCCAGTGGTGAAGAAGCGGTATCTTCTCCATCTCCTTCTTGGCAACGAAGCCCGTAAGTCCCGGAAGCATTGAGTATACTATAATTGTGTCAAAATTGCTGTTGTGGTTGCCTACGAATAACACCGGTTCATCCTTCGGAATATTATCATATCCGATAACTGTTGTCTTGACCCCACACAGGAATCTGATTACCTTAAACGCCCACTGCACGATTCTCAGTGCAAGGATATCCTTCTTCGGCTTGTTGAATTTGCCGATAATCCACAGTATGCCGAACATCGGAATACTGAATATAAAAAATACTACCAAAAATAAAGCTGTGATAATCAATCTTAGCATGTCATTTCTCTCCTGATACTTTTTTATTATTTTCCAGGTAATTTCAAAGCTCAAATCTACCGCACAATATCCTGCAATCACGCACTGAATTTTCAATTACCTGTAATTGCTGCTATATTACCTTCTTTAAGGTCACCACCTCATCATACCTTCCAACCATGTCATCCGACAGCTTATGCGCCACCGATATAACAAGCTCACGTAGAACATGTACATTCATTTATTTTTTGTTATGTATCTGTACATCAACATCCCCCCATTTTCCACAACACCGGCCGCAGCCCATGCAGCCATAATCCTGCACACACCTGACATGCATTTTACTGTATGTTCTGATTATATTTCAAAAAACATAATTAGACAATACTATTAGCAAAATATATCCTATTATGCTCCGGCTAATGCACCTACACAATATATGCATACCGATACTAAAATGTGACATAATGCGCAGCTATGGGTATATAAAAGCAATTCCAACATAAAATACCCACAATAAAACAACAGCAAGTATTTGTCCTTGCATTCTTCACAGACTCGTGTATAATAATTGTAATGTTAATATATTAACAGGACTTAAAAAGCCAAAAACACAACAATCAAGCCATGCAAATGCTATTTACAGGCTTTTATGTCTATCGCTATCATTTGATAAAAGCAATGTTTTTGTTAATATTTTAACAATACCATGAAATAAACATAAAAAACAACACTATTCACTACCCCCGCGATAATATCGCAGAAAGAAGGTTCAATATGAGCGATTCAAGAAATTTAACTCTGCTCACCGATTTATATGAGCTTACCATGATGCAGGGTTATTTTAAGAACCACACTAACCCTACAGTTGTATTTGATGCATTTTTCCGAAAAAATCCTTTTGACAGCAGCTACTCCATCGCTGCCGGACTTGAGCAGGCTATAGAATATATTAAGGATTTGCATTTTTCGCAGGCCGATGTCGACTACCTTAGAAGCACTAAGCTGTTCGATGAGGATTTCTTAGAGTACCTCCTCAACTTCCATTTTTCCGGCGATATCTACGCGATTCCTGAGGGAACTGTTGTATTCCCGCGTGAGCCGCTTGTGAAGGTTGTCGCACCTATCATGGAGGCACAGCTTGTCGAGACTGCGCTTCTGAACATTGTAAACCACCAGAGCCTTATCGCAACAAAGGCCTCAAGAGTTGTATATGCCGCCGGCGGTGACGGTATTATGGAGTTCGGTCTTCGCCGTGCGCAGGGTCCGGACGCAGGTCTTTACGGTGCGCGCGCTGCAATGATTGGCGGCTGTATCGGCACAAGCTGCGTTCTCACAGGCCAGATGTTTAACGTCCCTGTAAAGGGCACCCACGCACATAGCTGGATAATGAGCTTCCCTGACGAGTACACAGCCTTCAAAAAATACGCTGAGCTCTACCCTGACGCCTGCATACTTCTTGTGGACACCTACGACACCTTAGGTTCCGGTGTGCCTAACGCAATCCGCGTATTCAAGGAGATGAGGGAGGCCGGCATAAAGTCTAACTTCTACGGAATAAGACTTGACTCCGGTGACCTTGCATATCTCTCAAAGAAGGCGCGCAAAATGCTTGATGACGCCGGATTCACCGACGCCGTTATCTCCGCGTCAAGCGACCTTGATGAGTACCTGATTTCCTCACTCAAGAATCAGGGGGCAACCATCACCTCATGGGGTGTCGGCACCAACCTCATCACCGCCAAGGACTGCCCTGCATTCGGCGGTGTATACAAGCTTGCCGCGGTACAGGATGAAAAGACCGGCGAATTTATTCCTAAGATCAAGCTCTCCGAAAACTCAGAGAAGATTACCAATCCGGGCAACAAGACCGTATTCCGTCTCTACGACAGGGAGAACGGCAAGATTAAGGCTGACCTCATCGCCTTTGCCGACGAGCACTTCGACGAAAATAAAGACCTGATGATTTTTGACCCTGTACACACCTGGAAGAAAACTCTGTTAAAGGGCGGCACCTACACAGTCCGCGAGATTATGGTTCCTATATTCCTAAAGGGTGAATGTGTATATGAGACACCGGCAGTCATGGATATCCAGGCATACTGCAAGAAGGAGCTTAACACTCTCTGGGATGAATCGAGACGTTTTGAGAATCCGCAGGAGATACATGTTGACCTTTCAGACAAGTTGTATGATGTTAAGAAGGAGCTTCTTAATAATTATCATAGGAGCTGATTTTACTAAAATTAATTTAACAATTAGATATTATTTGTAAATATAATGTCTCATAATCATTAAGCAATTAAAATAAGGTGCCAAAATGTGCATACAAGTATAATAAGATTTTTATATACTAATGTGTATGTCACATTTTTACACCTTAATTTTTTAGGATATGTGGGGGATGAATATTTTTCACATAGCCTTATTCATTATTTTACGTGATACTATTTTTCAACATTTTTCTATTTAGATATAAGCACCTTTTTTCCTTCAAATGCAAAGCCGTAATGTTGTATGCGGGATTTTGGTATTCCGCGGTTTATCAATTCGGCGTCATAGTTCTTGTCCTCAATCTGGCGTAGTGCAGCCTGTGCCATATCTGCAAGTGTAGCTTCTCCGTCGGCGTCATGCACCTTAAATTCAAGCACGATGCCATCATGCGTCTTGTCATGGATATCGGCTGGAATCAGCATGATATCGTATCTTCCATAGCCGCTTTCACGGTTAGATTTAATTTCGTATATGTCGCGAAGGTCGGATATAAGTCCAAGCACAAAGCCATGAAAAAAAAGCTCCGGCTGGCTTCTCCTCGATGGATGGGTTCCTGTGTCAAAGCTGTTGAAGGTAGACAGTGCCACATCATTCATGTATATATTCATTTCCTTGAGATTACCTTTTAACAATGCCTCAACAAACTGATTATAATGTGCCTCAACACTTGAAAACCATGACGAAAACATATCGGAGAACATGCTGAGTGTCTCTAAATTAGTTATCGAAAGATGGTACCACGGTTTGCGGAGCAGACCTCTGTGTTCGACCGAGTTCACTTTCAAATATCCGCTTGCCATGAGCAAGCTCCATATAGCGTTCTCGTCCGTGTCAAGCTGGCTGAATATAATCTGCTCATCGAAACTTACCACTATTTCGCCTCCGTTTAAAAGCTCTTCCATCATCTTCTTTACATCGGGAGAAGCAGTGCGTATGAGCTTGTTGACAAGTAAATTGGCGCTTGTCGAAGCCCAGTAAGGCTTAAGTTCCTTTTCGGAAAGAAAGTTAATTATTGACCATGGATTATAAATATCCGTGTGTGAACCGAATGTGAAACCGTCATACCACCATTTTACATCTGCTTTTCTTTCTGATAAGTCAAATAATTCGAGTGCTCCAAAAACCTCCGGTTCCGTAAAGCCAAAATATGTGCTGTATTTTTCTGAGGTCGTTGTTATCACGTTCAGGTTGTTCAGGTCGGAAAATATTGATTGCTTTGATACTCTTGTGATACCTGTCATCACTGCGCGTTCAAGGCAAGGATTAGTCTTGAAGGTGTTGTTAAAAATATTGCGCATAAATGAAGTAAATTCGTTCCAGTATCCATTGACGTAGGCTTCCTGCATTGGAGTATCATACTCATCCAGCAGCATAATGACTTTCTTTTTATAGTATCGTTCCAGATACCTGCACAATGTATTGAGTGAGGAGTAGCTTAGAGCGTCCTCCATATACATGTTCATGTCATTAAATATCTTTTTTTCATTGTCGCTGAACAGATTGCTTTCCAATAAAAAACGGTTCTGTTCATACAACTCAGCTATCTGTGTCTTAATCTGCGTTTTGGAATCCTGTAAATTGTCCGCTTTCACGCCTGCAAAGCTTAAGAAGATAACAGGATATGTGCCCTGTAGCTGTCTGTATTTCTTGTTATTCCATATATTAAGTCCGTCAAACAAATCCGCACGTCCTGAATATCTGTTTGAAAAGAAGCAGTTAAGCATGCTCATATTAAGAGTTTTTCCAAAACGGCGTGGGCGTGTTATGAGTGTCACATCATCGCCAGCTTCCCACCACGCCTCAATGAGACTTGTTTTATCAATATAGAAGTAATCGTGCTCCCTGAGAGACGCGAAATCCTGTTTGCCGATGACAACCTTCATTCCAAAACAACCTCCTTCTAAATTACATTATAGCTGATATCTGAAATTAGTTTAACATAATGTATCATCTTTAGCAATTAAAACAACTTATTTTGCAATATTACAGGTGGAAGAAATTTCACCAAAAAATTTTATTAAAAATATGAATTGCTCTTGTTGAGAATTTGAAATGCATGCAAAGAGACAGGCGGGATACACAAAGAATTTTCGAATTGAAGTCATTTATGATGAATGATTTGAATTTTCAAAAGTGGTAGGTCGCTTATTTTACGTGCATTTTTTAGTGTAAAAAGATTTGTGTATCCCTTTTCCATAATTCATGGATAAGGAGACAAATGAAAAGGGAAAAAAATTCTACTGTTACATCAAATTATATCGATGAGAAATGCTTAAAAAGTAATAAATTTTATGATTTTTGTAATAGTTACGATGGTGTAATTTTGAATAATAATATTCCATATTTCAAGAAAGCTGATTTGATACCAAACTGTTTTCAACAATATACCTTGGACAGGCAGGAACGATTTGGGGCGGCATTTGCATGCATTGGCAGAGAATGTTTGCCTATTAAAAAAGAGAGAATATTATCACCGGCAGTAGATACTTCAATATAAGGCACAGCTTCAATACATTTTCAATGTCAATACTGTCGGCAAAAGCGTCAATAAATGCCCCGACTATCAGCGGTATTATCGATGTAATCAGATAAAGCATCGTTCCCGCAGCCAGATAGCACATAATTTTGAATTTATATTGTTTGATGAATTTAAAGATAAAAAATAAGCCCACACACATTGAACTAATGTGCGTGAGCTTATTTATATTTCATATTATAGTGCTAAGACTAACCGTATCAATTTATTACTTACTCTTCTTAGCCTTCCTGCCATTGTCTGCCGCCGCATTCTTATCTGCCTTAGCAGGCTTGTCCTTGGTGGAATCCTTAGCCTTTCCTGAAGCCTTCTGCATAAGTCCTGCAAGCCCCTTCTTCTTAGGTGGAGCAGGGATAACGCCACCGCGGACACTCTTAATCTCTGTGATATAGATACCGCTGACTACTACCTTACATTCCTTACCTACCGGAAGAATATCAAAAACTGCTGCATCTGCGATAAGATTCATAGGCTTGCTTCCGCCGCCCACAACTCTTGCCTTGACGATTGGGAACTTAGCACGGCGTGCGTACTTAGGAACCTGATCCGTTACTACCTTCGGAAGATTCGCTTCCGAAATTTTCAATTTCTTTTTGTCAATAATCAGCATTGAGACTGTCTGCGCTGCGCTGGCAAGTGCCTCCCGCTGTGAATTAGCCTTTTTCTGTAATCTTCCGCCCAATATCAGAAGAACGATAAATGCTACAAGCACCACCGCAAGAATGGACAGAATTACTATTAACCAAGCTGGCATAGTGTACCTCCCTATGTAAAAATGTCATACCCATATATTTTACCATTTTTGAAGAAAAATTCAACTGTTTTTCTCAGAGCAAACTACTTTTTTAAATTGAGATACAATACAAATCCCGCTCCAACCAGAACGACAACCACTGCCGCAAGGATAAGAACCAGCTTAATACCGCCAAACGAGGAGGCATTATTCTTTCCCGTCATCTGGATTTCCTCAGAAGTTTTCTCCTGCGCGGTCGTGTCTGTCTCCTGCGTGCTCTCCGGATTCTGCACTGTCGTCTCCGACTGTGTGCTGCCCGTCGTTGTCGGCTGCACGTTACCCTGATTTACTGCGGTTGTTGTCTCAGACTGCCTGTTTGCAGATGTTGTAGTCTCTGACTCATTATTGGCTGACGTTGTAGTCTCCTGCTGTCTGTTGTCTGCCGCCGTCGTGCCTGCCTGACCGGAATTTCCTGCGTTGGTCTCAGACTGTTTATTTCCCGATGCCGTTGTCTCTGTCTGGCTCGGTTTCTCTGTCGTCGTCTCAGGCTGGCTTGGCTTTTCTGTCGTCGTCTCCGGCTGTGTAGTTGTGCTCTCCTTGTCAACGCTTACAGCATCGGACTTCACGGTGAGCAGTGCGCGGCTGCCGAAAGCGGAATTGGCAACCTCAAGCGAACCCTCCTTGTAACTCACGGTTGCGGACAGGGCATCTGTCGATGCATTGTCGCCCAATGACAGCTCACCGAGAAAAACCGTATCGTTCTCGTCAAAAATGACGTCCTGACCTGCCACATACAGATAGAGCGTATTTCCCTCATAGCGGCTTCCGTACACTGTATCCTTAAGCGCTTCCGCAAAGCTGAAGTCTGCCGTGTTTTCTTCCCCTTTAATGTCCACATCGAGTGCCAGCGACACCGCCGTGAGCTTCTCATCGCACGCATTGTCAACCGTGACCGTCACCTTCACGCTGTCACCTGACACTTCAAGTGTCACTGCGTCCGCCGTACTTTTGCTGCTTACTGCTGCCTGCACAACATTTATTATCATAAACATGGCAAGCAGACAGACGGGAATAACTGCAAAGGCAGCAAACCTAAAATGTCTATCTTTTCTTTTCGGGCGCATACCGCGCCCATTTTTTATGTTAGTCAACAAAAATCCTCCTATGTCAGTCGGTAAGCTCAATACTGCCAAGCTTATCAGGTATGGTAAGCCAAGGTGTATCGCTCACAATTCTCTGTCCCGCGTTGGTCATGGCATTGTCAACGCGGTAAAGCTCTGCGCGCACTGCCCCTGAAAACTCAGGCACATTGCCCTTCGCATCAGGCTCTATCCAGTATATCCATGTGCCGTCACTCACCTCGCCGAGAAGTCCGTTCTCAGGAACCGTTGCCAGAATTATATGCTGTGCGTTTACGCTTCCGTCCTCGTCCGCACCTCCGACAATGTTTCCGTCCTCATCGTAAAGAAGCACCACATTGTATGCCGGATTTCCCTTGTAGCTTCCCATAAATACGAGTGAGCCCTGCGGTATATACTTTCCTGTCTCGTACTCGTAGTCATTTGCAAGTATTCCTACTGACGTTCCGTCCGCACCGAAGCTTATACTGTCACCGCTTGGTCCAAGAAGATCAAGCTCATTTATGGCTACCTTCTGCCCTGCTGAGCCGACAGCCGTGATACGCACATAAGCCACGTCGTAGGTTGCAACCCAAGGATCCTTGTTCTCATTCTCAAAGTAGACCGTGTTGCTCGTCGTTCCCTCTTTGAATGTTCCCTCTGCCACCGTTTTCCAGTCTGCTCCGTCCTCACTCACCTCAATGCGATAAGCTGTTATGCCGTCAGCGTCAGGTGAAGTATACTTAAGCGCCGATACCGCACTTGTCCTGTTGAGTGAGATTGTAATATAGGCATCTGCGCCATTTGCGGCACCTGTGTATGTGCTGTCGTAATCATTGTCAATCACACCAAGGACGGCAGGCTTCTCCTCCGGCTCACATGGGTTCTTCTCAGTCGCATCAACTGTTGTATCAGCGCCCGACTTCATGTTGGTCGTCACGGTCCACATGCTCTTGTCAAGGCTTCCATCGTGCTCTATCCTCACTGAGCCGATGTTTTCCGCCTTTGAGCGATAGCCGAACTTATCGACAGCCGTAACCTCATATGCGACAACGCGGTTATTTACCGTAGAAACATAATCCTTCCACTCTGCGGCTGATGCCCCTGCATCAGGCACGGCAAAGCCCGCAACCTCACGGACTTCCTGTCCGTTCTCGTACATTATTCTTGTAATCTCATAGCCGAGAAGTATATCCGCATCAACACTGCTGTTTATTGTCAGGACTACTTCGTTGGCAGCATTTTTACCAATCTTAACCGAGCTTGTATCAGAAATGACAGCGGAGTTCTTTATAGTATTATCAGTTCCGTTCTCAATCTCATACACTCTAGCCTCATCGGTTATGTAATATATCGCTCTCTCCTCGGCAGGGAACTGACCTGCATACTCAAGTGTTCCCTCATCAGGCTCCATACCCCAGCGCACAAAGTACTCCGTGAGGTCTTTCCCGGCTGCCGCACATGCAAGACGCATAAAGTTCTGATTTTTGTCCGTGCCGAGAGTGAGTGTAACTCCTTTTGGTGCCGGCGCATTGTCAACATTTCTTGCATAGGAGTCAACCCTCGCGTAGAACAGGTTCTTCATCTGCTCCTCATGGGTGTCATATGTCTTAAAGTTGTATCCTCTGTCGTAAGCTAAGTGCAACTGCCAGTACATCGCAAGCTGCACCGCAAGATCAGGCGATGCACCCTTGGTGCCTGAGGTAACCTTTTCATACACATCTGCATATTTCCAGCGCACCGACTCATTCGTATCCCTCGCGGTCGTAAGCTGTGCGAAGTAATTGTTGGTTATCTCGGCTATCGAGTATGCGCTCTGATTGATATTGTGTCCTATCTCATGTGCGATACCCCAGCCAAATAGAAGTCCTCCTTTGTACTTTCCATCGTCCGATGTAATCGGAACAGCACTTGAAAGTCCTGAAACAGAATTCCAGTCGATTCCTATATGGTCGCCCGCCGCATACATGAATGCCCCCGCAAACATTCTCATATAGCGAATGTTGAGGTGTTCTGACGGCATTCTGTCGGAAGCGCCAGCTCCTTCCTCGTTGGTAAGTCCCTTGTGCTGATAGAACAACTCCATCATCTCGTCCATCGCTGTGAGAGATACACTGAGTTTGTCGGCGCGCTCCTTCGTCGTTCCGTTTCCGAGTCCTGCCAGAAGCATCTTCGCTGACACTGAATACATCATCTTATCGAGCATGATATCCGTCGCGCCTGCTATACAGTTCTGCTCGTCGAACTCTCTTGCCGCGCCGGTGTCATTTCCGGCTGCCTCATGCACTGTGTCATGTATTTCTTCTATATTTGCGACATGCTCCTCGAGTGCCTCGACATAGCTGTATATTTTCTCCTCCCTCTCAGTATCATTTGTGACACCGTAGAGATTTAATACAGGTATGTTTACACCGCCGGATACGCGCACCGCGTAGCGGTCATTCTCGTTATTGCCGGTATATGCCACATAGAGCGCACCGCCGCTCTCTGCCGAAAGGCTCTGCAGCTTAGGTATGGTAACCTCGTTGCGTCCGACCTTCAATGTCGCCACCTCTGTCTTTACCGTGCCGGACTCGGCATGGTACTGTGTCGCAATAAGCTTTAACTGTGCTGTATCACCTGTCTTTTTGGTGTTGTGTCCGACATATATTGTTACCTGTTCACCCGACGCTGCCGACACACCGAGAGGCTGCCATGCGTTGAGTCCGCTTATTCCAAGATGGCCGTCCTTAGTTGCTGTTATCTCTGATGATATCTCAATCACGTCCCCGAGTTTCGTGTCCAGAAGCCCCTTCGCATTGTCAAGCTCCTTCTGTATCGACTCTCTCTCCGGATTGTACTCACCGCTCTTTTCGTCCACCGTATCCAGACGCTTCTGCAGGGCAGCTATGGTCTCTGCCGTTGTGCCGTCCTTGAGTGTCGTATGCAGGTCGTCCGCATAGAGCGCGAGAACATCGTCCTCCAGGCTGTCATAATAGTAAAATCTTACCTCGGAGATTGTTATGCTCCTGTATGCTCCGTAGCGTGTGAAGCCTACTCGTATCATATCCGACTCTATCGGTTTGCTAAGCTTTATGACATAATACTTTCTGCCGTTTGCATCGGTCTTTTGAAGCACGCCCGCTATGGTTGCCGCATGGTTGGTCTTGTGATCGTCCTCATACCAGTACAGCGACGCTCCTGCGTAGCTTGCCGTATCCTCCGGCTCTGCAAACGCTATGTAATTCATCTTATATTTTGCATCAAAGGTAAAATAAATTCCCTTGTTGTCCGCCGGGTATGCACCACCCTCGTCCCAGTCTGCAACGTAGTAATATGAGTTATAATTGTTATCGACAATTCCGAGTGCACTGTCGGTTCCCTCCTCATCGAGCGGGCTGTTGACCATGCTTCCTCTAGGGTGTGTTGCCGATACAATGTGAGCGGTGAGCTCACCCTCACCCTGCGGCTCGTTTATCATATTGTACTTAGGAAGCTGTGCCGGAATAACCATCGTAGTCTCCGCCTCGGATACGAGCGATGCCGCACTCTCTCCAAGCTCATTCACACCTGTGACATACACTTCATACACCGTCTTATCCGCAAGACCGGTAATCTCATATGTGCTGCCCTCAATTCCGGATATTTTTGTGTATTCTGCATCGCCCTTAACGCGGTAATATACACAGTAGCTGTCCGTATCGTCCATATCCTTCCATGTGAGTTTTAGCTTTCTGTATGCTCCGGTCGCCTTCAGATAATCCGGCGCGTCCGGCCGTCCGGCAAGCTTTGGAACCGCCTCAACGGCACTTGTGAAGCCGCTTCGCCATGCCCCGTTTACAGCCTGCACGCGCACACTGTAAATTTCCTTATTAACAAGCTCCTTACCCGCAAAGGTTGATACCTTCAGGGTATTGCCAGCCGTCCTGACAGTCTCCGTCTCACCGTCGTGTGTTATCTCAACCTCATAACCCGTGACATTTTTGCTGTTATCCCAGGTCAGCGTAAAGCTCTTATCAGCGCCCTGCGCCTTTACATTCTGCGGTATGTCCATCTCAGGCTCAGGTATTCTGTTTTCCATGCCGTTTAAAAACTCAACCTTGGAGATATCTACAAGGCTTGCCCCCTTAGCTGCCGCCGTAACGCGTATTATAACCTTCTTTACGGCTACCTGACCGCCAAGGTCTATGACGATGCTGCTGCCCTCAGCCGAGCGGGCGCTATATGCCGCAACCGCCACAGCCGCAGTCCCTATCTGAAAATATTTCACTCCGTCCTCGGTCTCGACTATGAGCGTTCCGCTCTCAATTCCTACATCGCCGGTCTCAATGACAACCTGCTCCATTGTAAGCCCAGTCTCTGCTTGAGCCATATCCTCATTCTGAAAGGATATTCCTATCTCAACAGGGTTGTCCTCAGAAACAGGCTCCTCATTCGCCGTCGAAAATGTCAGCCCACCGTTTCCGGTGAGAAGGTCAGCTATATCTCCCGTCACAATAGTATTTTCGTCATTTACCTTTACGGCTGCCGCATCGGGAGCAATGCTCTCCGTCACGGAAGCAGTCGTATCAATCCCGTCATTCTTTACATGCTGTGCGAAAGCATAGTACTGTAAATCAAGAATATCCGTCCTTCCATCGCCGTTGAGGTCAGTGAGTCCCTGCACCTGTTTTCCGGATGCCGCGTCGAGTATCGCGTCCTTATCCGACTGCGTAATCTCTCCATCCCCGTCCACATCGCCGACAAGGAACAACCCCGGGTGTGTATCTCCCTGCTCATAGTTTATCCCGTCAAGGCTGACCATTCCTGTTCCCACATAGAGGTACAGAATATTCCCTTTCACCTCCAGTTCCTGCACATAGTCCTCAAAGCCGGCTACCTGTAGTCTGAGTGTATAGCTTCCGTCCGCAAGACCTCCAATAAATAGGTCAGTGCTGTCCGTGCCTGCCTGCAAGGTAGTCTGAACCTTGTTTACCTTACCGCTATCATTGTTTGTTGCGGTTGCGGTCGCGGTCACATTCACATCTCGGTACATCGGAAGCACATTTGCGAGTGTGATGCTCACTGCGCCTGCCGCCCTACTCTGCACAAATGCGTCCAGCCATTCTGTTGACACCTCACCCGATGGCTGCTCTGCCACTGCCTTTTTCACAGCATGCACAGCCGGCACCGAACTTTGTATACTCGCTTGTAAAGGTACGGTGTTTTGCAGCAATAACCCTGCCGTCAACAGGAATGTCGTAAATTTCTTCATATATGTAACTCCTTTGTTTTTAATCCTCATCACGGATCTTAATCACCACATGGCTGCGCGACACATGGTTCCCGTTCATCTCAAGACTGTAATTGATATCAACAATAAGCTCGCTGTTTTCCTCAGTCACACTCATATCCGAAGTATCTATCCCCATTGTCACGCTTCCGTACGGGGTTTCATAGTAGCTTAGATTTTTTTCGCCCATGGTGAAGAGCATATTGGTGGTCATCGGTCCTTTTCTGATAAGCTCCACCTCTTCCGGCGAAATCTTTATCATATTGTCCGTCACCATCCCCTCCTCAAGGCTCTCCTGATACTTTATAAAATGCTTTCCATTCCTGAAAAAATGCCGTCCGGCATATATCATCTCCACGCAGTCGTCGTCATCACCTGCACTGTGGAGACCGGAAATATATAAAACTATGTTATCTTTCATAATAAAAATATCCTAATATTCATCAATGTTTATCTGCTTCGTGGTCTTTATGTCAAACGGAAGTATCATATTTGCTATATTCTTGAATTTTTCCGCCGCATCACTGACATAGAAACGGTACATCACACTCGGCTCCTCAACGTCCCTTACATTTGCAAGCTCTCGCCCGGCAAGCAGGCTCTTCAACTCAAGAGCCGTCTCGTATGCCGGATTTACCAGATTGACGCTGTCACCCATAATTTTCCCTATAGAGCTTCTAAGAAGCGGATAGTGCGTACAGCCAAGCACCAGCGTGTCGATGTCCTCCTGCTTCAAGCTCTCAAGGTAGCGCTCAAGCACCTGGTCTGTTATGCTGTCATGAAGCCAGCCCTCCTCCACAAGCGAAACCAGAAGCGGGCATGCCTTTCCGATGACCTCGATATCGGGATTTTCCTCATGTATAAACCTTGTGTAAAGACCGCTGTTTATCGTTCCCTCGGTCGCGATTATTCCTATGCGGTTGTTTTTTGTGACCGAAACTGCCGTCCTGGCTCCCGGTCTTACAACGCCGATTATCGGAACCTCTATCTCGTCCTTAATCTCCTCAAGAGCATAAGCGCTTGCCGTATTACATGCCACAACTATAGCCTTAACGCCCTCATCCATAAGGAAATTCACTATCTGCCTTGCATAACGTATTATCGTGTCCTTTGACTTGGTTCCATACGGGAGTCTCGCCGTATCTCCAAAATATACAATGCGTTCATTCGGTATCTGTCTGATTATCTCTCTGGCAACAGTCAGACCTCCCACACCCGAATCGAACACACCTATCGGGGCATCCTTTCTCATACGTTCCTCCTAAAATCTCTTAAGTGCAAGCTCAATAAGCTTATCAATGAGGTTTGTCACATTGACGCCTCTTTCGTTCCAGAGCATAGGATACATGCTGATTGAGGTAAAACCCGGAAGTGTATTTATCTCATTGAATACAACTGTTCCGTCCTCTTTTAAGAAGAAATCCACCCTTGCAAGGCCATATCCGTCGACAGCCTTAAAAATCTTCACCGCATCGCTTCTTATCTCATCCTCCTTGCCCTCCGGGAATGAAGGATGTGTGTCTGTCTTAGAATCGGCATTGGCATACTTCGCCTCATAGTCATAGAAGGCTGCGTTGCCTGCCGGAAGAACCTCACCGACACCGGAAGCCTCAGGATTCTCACCGCCTAGAACGGCACACTCAACCTCACGTCCGACTATTGTCTCCTCAACAAGAAGCTTTCTGTCATGCTGTGCGGCAAGCTTCAAGCCCTTTATAAGACCATCTCGGTCCTTTGCCTTGCTCACACCACATGACGAACCTGCGTTGGCAGGCTTGATAAATACAGGATAAGGCAAAGACTTCTCTATCCTGTCCACAACTATGTCCATATCCTCAAGCTCTGTGCGTCTTACAGCCTCATACCCAGCCTGCTTTACGCCCACAGTCGCAGCAATAATTTTGGTAAAAAGCTTATCCATGGATACGCCGGAAGCGACAACGCCACAGCCTACATAAGGAATTTTTGCAAGCTCAAGAACTCCCTGAACCGTTCCGTCCTCACCATACAGACCATGCAGTACCGGAAATACAACATCGACAGCTATAACCTCAGACCTTCCGTCCTTCATCGCTATGAAGCCCTTATGTGTTGTATCCGGTGACAGAATCAGCTCCGTACTCCCATTCCTCCAGCTTCCGTCCTCAATAGCTTCCGCATTCGGGGTTAAAAGCCATCTTCCTTCCTTTGTGATTCCTACAAGAAGCTGCTCATAGCGCTCCTTATCCATATTATGTATTATAGTGAGTGCTGAACGGCAGGACACCTCATGCTCTGATGACTGTCCACCGAAAAGCACCGCAACCTTAAGCTTTGACATATCAATCTCCATTCTATACTTCATAAGCCTTCTCCGAACATTTACACAGGCGGTTCCGCCTTACGGTATGTGACAAATGCAACATGGCATTCCCACTCAGATATGGCTCATTTAATCAGCTTATTAAGAAAAGTAAAAATCTTAAATTCATAAACCCGTTCCCTCTTATCTCCATCCTTATTCTCATACAAAAGTTCAAGTTCGTCCTCATCAAGAACAGCTTCAAGCTCCTCCTTCGCCGCAGTGTCCATGGTTCCATGGCTGATATCCGCAAAGCACAGACTAGGGTAAAGCACACACCACCAGTTCTTCCCCTCAGCCGCCCCTATATCCACGCGGAATGCTTCATAGACTCCCTGCGGAAATGTCATGTCTGCATATACCTTGACCGGAAAATACGATTCTTCAAAATAAGCCTTTATATTATATTCCTTTTTATGTTCCTTGATAACCCCTTTTGCAACATTTTCTATATTTTCTATATTTTCATTAAGAATGTTCTCCGCATCACTTCTATCTGAAGCATCCTTCAGAAGCTCCCCCATGTACTTCACAAGCTCTTCCTTTACATACAGCTTAAGCTGCTGATCCGCATCCGTGTCACTGTTGGCGCGTACATGGAATCTTATTATCTCCCCTGCTATATCCTTCTGAAGCTGTGTGACAGAACGGTTCTGTCCTGCACTATATGTAAAAAAAATGATTGAGCACAGCACCATAAGGCACCATGCGGCTATACTGCATCTGCTCATACGAATAATCTCCCTTTCAAAATATTGTTATTGAAAGTATTACCGTACAGCAGACAATTTAAACCTCATCTTTTCCTAAGCATTCTTAATTTTTATGGATTTTAAAATATTCTCCTCCTGGTTTTCAACGTGGAGCTTTATTGCCGCCTTTGCTTCCTTCACATTTCCCTGCTGCATCGCAGCAATTATCCTGTTGTGTTCCTGCACAAGTCTTTCATGTGTTGTCTTGTCCTTAATGTACTCAAGACGATAGCGGTACATCTGCTCCCTCAGGTTATTGATTATCTGAATAAGGCGCTTGTTACCAGTTGCCATATATATAAGCTCATGAAATGCCACATCGGACTCAGCTATCTTGATAAGGTCATCACCCTCCGAATTTCTTGCAAAAGCTTCATTGGTCTTCTTCATGTTATCAAACTGCTCATCATCCATATTCCTGATTGCAAGCTCAATAGAAAGCTCCTCAAGCGCTGTGCGTACCTCCAGCACATCCCTTAAATCCTTCTCTGTAATGTCCGCGACCTCGGCTCCCTTTCTGGGCACCATAACCACAAGACCCTCAAGCTCAAGCTTTCTTATAGCCTCGCGGATCGGAGTACGGCTCACACCGAGCTTCTGTGCAAGTGAGATTTCCATCAGTCTCTCACCCGGCTCAAGCTCCCCCTTAAGTATCGCATGTCTAAGTGTATTAAATACAACATCACGAAGCGGAAGATACTCATTCATCGTGACCTGAAAATTGCTGTCCTCTAACATAAAAATCTAATCTCCTTCTGTATACTAATGTTCGCAGTCAAACCCGCCACTGCAGCTCTCTGCAACATACGCTGTCTTTACCCTGCTATCCTGCCTGAGTATCCGGTTGCATTCGCACGCCTTGTCCTTGTCATCAAATATGCCAAAAACAGTAGGTCCGCTGCCACTCATAAGGGCATTTAACGCTCCGCACTCTCTCATCTTATCCTTGATTCCTTCTATATCGGGATATTCCTTCGCAGTGACAGTCTCAAGCACATTCAGCAATCGTGAGGCTATTCCTCCCACATCACCATCAGCTATCGCATGCATAATTCCATCTATATCAGGGTGCACCGTACTTCCATCAATCACAAGCTTGTCATAGACAAGCTTCGTCGATACCGGAAAAGGAGGCTTCGCCACAACAAAATAGCAGTCCGGGCACGCCTTAAGTCTTGTAAGCTTCTCACCTATTCCCTCGGCAAGCACCGTTCCTCCCATAAGGCAGTAAGGAATATCTGCTCCGAGCCTGACACCTCTCTTCATCAGCTCCCCGATATTTAATTTCAAGCCGAAAAGCTCATTCATGCCATATAAAACAGCAGCCGCATCGGCACTTCCTCCCGCCATGCCCGCTGCCACCGGAATAAACTTGTACAGGTCAATATCCACTCCGCCTTCTATTCCGAATTCATCGATGAGCAGTGCTGCTGCCCTGTACACAAGGTTATTTGAGTCTGTCGGAAGGTATGGCAGATTCGTACTGATATTGATTCCTGCTTCTTTGTTTTTCTTTATTGTAAGCTTGTCAAACAAATTAATATTCTGCATTATCATACGCACATCATGGTACCCATCCTCCCTGCGCCTAAGCACATCAAGTCCAAGATTAACCTTAGCGTATGCTCTTAATCTTATCTCATCCATTATATCCATTTCCTTATAAATTAAAGTGTATTATGAATTATGTATACAGTACACACTATATTATATACAAACATAATATACAAATCAACCGAAAATATAT
>ULPZ01064531.1_pt1 | contig 36827 bp, 68 predicted proteins | sample 1953991 | NCBI WGS metagenome assembly ULPZ01 (sample SAMEA4835642, study PRJEB28245) | human gut metagenome | biome: gut microbiome; material: fecal sample | place: Denmark | collected 2008
ACATTTTGTTGATGCCAACAAAACATCACAAAAAGCTCTACGATGTGGAGTTGTTACGCGCAGTTTCTGCAACCGTAGTTGTAGCCGTTATTACATCCGGAATACTGGTACGGGGCTGGAACCTCAAATGCAGGAACCGGGCGCGGGTTGTAATACGCCAGCTGCCCACTTACGTAGGACTTGAGCGTGTCGTTCTGTGCCGCCTGAGAAGCCGCCAGCTGCGCCGCAAAGAGCTGCTGGTTCTGCTCGGCAATCTTCGCGTCCTTCGCAGCCAGTTCCTGCGCCGTCAATCTCTGGTCGATGCTGCGGAAGCCGCAGTTCATCGCGTCGATGATGTCGCGAGTGCTGTTCTGCACCTGGTTGCGCGTGTCACAGGCCTGCGTCGCCATGTTGTAGTTCACGCCCTGGATTGCTTCGCGCGTCTCGCAGCAGCAGTTCTGCGACTGCATCTGCATCTGGAAGAGCATCTGCATCAAGGCCGCCTGCTGGTTGCAGCGAGAAAGTTCGGCCTGCGAGAACCCGCTTGTCACGGCCTGCGTCACGCCGGCGAAACCATTGAGCATGCCTGTGTTCATGGCGTAGAAGCCGTCACAGATGCCGTTGTTCACGCCGTCGAGCTTGCGTTCGATATTCGAGAAGTCGGATGCGAGGACATAGCCGTCAACAACGCCGGAACCGTTGCCATTACCATTGCCGCCCCAGCCATTCCGGCCCCAGCCGAAGAGGAAGAGCACAATAATCCAGATCCAGTTATCCCCCCACATTCCCATACCGCCGCTATAGTTTCCGGCGGGCTGAACGGGCATGGTCGGCTGGATACCGCCATCGGAAAGACTCATACTTTTTTCTCCTTTCGTAGATTTGAATTTATCTCAATCGTGGCCACGAATTGAAACCAATCATTACATCAGGTTTCTAACCTGATACGCCATAGATTGCAGCTGGTTTAGCTGCTGCTGACTCATTGCCCCGCTCTGCAGAAGTTTTTGAACCTCCGCTTTCGGGTCTCCCTGAAACGTCTGTGCGAATTGCTGCAGCTGCTGCACCATGCCTTGAAACTGTCCGGCCAGCCCCTGCATTCGCCCGCCGCCGAGTGCATTAAACAGTGGATTCATTTTCTGCCTCCTTCACCTTTCTAACGGGCTTGACGCTCAGAGCCGCCACCTTTGCCGCCAGTTCGTCAAAGTCCTTGCGGGTCACGTATTCCACTGTAGGCACTGTTTGCGGCGCTGTGGGGCTCACGGGGGCTGTAGAGCGCTCCACGAGGTCATACGTTGTCATTGCTGGTTTACCGCTTGCGTCGGCTTTCTTCACGTACACAACCGGCGCATTCATGTCCCAGAGCGTGACGGCGTTATTCGGCGCGACGATAAATTCGTTTGCCGCCTTTTCGTTCGGAACCCAGATGATAGACTGTCCACCGCTCGGTTGCTGTGGCTGAGGTTGTGGAGTCGGATACTGCATCGACGGCGCAGGCTGATACTGTGGACGCATCATTGGTTCCTGCATCATGGGCGGTTGATTGTAAATCGGCTGCTGATACACATAAGGCTGTTGTCCAAACATCATTTATCCTCCTTTTCCCAGTAGAACAGCGGGATTTCGTTCCCGGAATTCCAGCTATCGAAATACTTTCCGTCCTCTACGCACACTACGTGGCTCGATAGAGCGAGTACATACACGCCGCGCGGATGGTCTCTTGCGAATTCCTCGACCGTATAGCAGTCTGGGCATGTGTTCGGCACAACGTTCCGGGTAAATCCCTGTTGCCGGAGGTACGCGCCCCAGACACTGTTTGACGATGGCATGTCTCCCATCTTCAACCCTTGTAGGCAAAGCCCAACGTATGTTTCATCCCAGCTCTTGCCCGTTGCTTTTGAGATCGCCCGGACGGTACAGTCTCCGACCTGCTTGCCTTCCGGATTCGGATTGAAATAAGAAAAGCCCATACCGAACACTCCTTTGATGTGTCCAGTATGGGCTTTTTCGTATTTTCGTGTGCCTCAGTTGTGCCTCAATTTTGCTTATCTCGTCATCTCTTTAAAATATGCTATGCTCCAAACGCCTTGCTGCTCGAGTGTGAGGCATTTGTCAAAGTTGGCCGTAAACGTATCGATGTCGATTTTGCCGTACTGCTCGGCGATTGCGCGGTCGATATCGTCCGTTGCCTTGCCCATCGCGTGGAGCTTGCGGACCATAATGGTCGCCCACTTGATGGGGAATCTCTGCGCGTTGTCGATGTCGCTCTGGCTCCTTGTATTTGTGGCCTTGCGGCAGATCGCAAAGATCACGGCGAGCGCCTGAATCTGCTCGGTTGTCATAGTCGTCACCTCCCTGTTTATATACTCACCAATCCAGCCCCGCAGGAGCTCATTGGGTGTTGTCCCGTCCTCTTTTGCTGCCGCCTTAAATTCTTCAGCAAGCTCACGCCGCACTCTAGCGGCGACGTTTGTCATGTTTTCGGCCTGCCACTTTGCAGTGGCGCGGCGCTGCGAATCGCTCTGCATAGTTCCGCCTCCAATCAGCAAGGCATGGGGTCGTCGAGGTCCGCCGCGCGGCGCAAGGCTGCTTTTACAGCCTCAAGGTCGAAACTCTCAACGGGCTCCGAATTCGCAACCATCATCTCTGCCATGATATCGCCGGTTTCGTCCATGTAAACCTGCGCGTTCACGGCATTCGCGAAGCGGGTCAGCAGATCGGCTCCGTCTTTATACGGTGCCATTTTCTTTTCGCGGTCTGCTCTGATCGCCGCGAATTCAGTTTCCGTGATAAACCCTTCGCACATAAACTTGTGCGCCGTTTCCACCTCCGCATAAATCCTGCTTTCGAAAGTACTGAGTTTATTCGAGGCGTAGTAAAGTTTCTTCGTATCGATTTTCTTGGTTTCCATTTTTATTCCCTCCCGGCTTTCGCCTTGCTTTATCTTATGGCCTTATTATATAGTATTAAACACTATATGTCAAGTACTTTTTTGCAAAAATATAAAAAAATAAGCGCCGAGAAACCGGCGCTTATCTCAGTTATACAGTTTTTTGGATGTGCGCTGCATCTCCCGCACGATACCCGGCAGGCGGCGTTGCACCGTAGCGCGTCCAAGATACAGCTCTGTGGCAACGTCTACCTGTGGTAACTTATCCACAAAATACAGTTGCGCGATTTTTGCGTTCTCCCTTCCGAGATTTGCCTGATAGATGACGGTTTCCATGTCTTTCCTCGTCAAACAGCCAAGCTCCGGCGGGAGTTTTGCCCGCGCCTGCGGTGCCATAATAACACCACCTTACTTCATCGCAGCTGCGAGTTTTTTGAGAAGATCGTCACCGTACTTGTATCCGGCGAGGTAATCGATCGTGCTGTCTGTAAGACCGGCCTTCTGCTTGATGGTCTTCTTCGCCTCCTCGACGGCCTCGTCGACCTTCACGGTTTCGTACTCGACCCACGGGAGCTTTCCGTGCTTCTGCCAATTGCGGGCGTGGTAGCCTGCTTTCGTGCCGATGTTCTGGACGGCGGTGATCTGTGCGCCGTTGTCCCAGATTGGGGTACACTCGACCGCCAGACCGTCTCCTATGTACAAGCCCCAGTGGCCGGGCATCCAGAGGCCTTCGCCGGGGATGAGCTTGTCCCAGCCGATGCCGGACACGGCGTAGCACTTGGCGATCATGCCGTCGGCGGAGACATCCGGCACGCTGTTTGAGGCATACCTTGCACCGCCATAGTAGGCGTTTTTGTTGCCGTCCCAGCCCCAGAGGATGCCCTTCGTGAGGTTTACGCAGTCAAAGCCAAAATAGCCCTTGCCGATAAGATTGCGCAGATACGTGACTCTGCCGCCGGTGTACCAGTCCGGGTACTGGGCGGATTTCTCGTCAATGATCGTCTCGCCTACGGGGGAGCCGAAGCAGCCCCACATGTAGACGGTCTTGTAATTCTTTGCAACGTCAATGTGCCTGCGCACAAGCTCGGATGCTTTCATAAAAATCTCTCCTTTCGATCATTATGCCGCGTATCGCCAGAGGTATCCGCCCCTCGTTTTTCTTCGTCCAACACAGCATGCATAAATGTTGCTATGGGCGAAACCAAGTTCTCGCTCGATCTCGCGCATAGATGTCCACGTTTTTACAACTTCGCCGGTCTTTGCATCGACCTGTTCGACTTTCCTTGCAGCTGTTTGCTCTTTAAAATCACGAAGTTTTTTACTAACCTTTTCGTTCCGACCACCATAATTGATGTTGTACGACGCTGTACACCATTCCAGATTTTCAAGACGGTTATCCAGCCGGTCTTCGTTGATATGGTTCACCTGCGGCAGATTGTCCTGGTTTTCCAGAAACGCAGAAGCCACAAGTCTGTGTACCATGATCGTATGCACTTCCCCGTTCCCTTTATAAAGCGCGACCCGAGCGTATCCAAATTTAGAAATAGCGGGCTTCAGTACTTTCCCCGTTCTTTCTGAGTATACATCGCCCTCGCCGCTCACCAGATAGCGCGGGTAATCAGGAATCCTTTTCCACATTTTCATTCTCAGAAGGTTCTTTTGCGTCCAGCGCATCTTGCAGCTTCTGTGATTGGCTCCCAAAATAAAACGCGATAATGACAGCGTAGATCGTCATAAAGTCCTGCGAGATTTTGCCCGCGACGGACATATAGGCAAACACGCCCGTCAGTGTGAGCGTAACCAGGCTCTTGACGCTGAGCAAATTGCCCAGCCGCTTTTTAATGTTTTCCATAATCAGCCCTCCACCTTGATTGCGCGGTTCTCGAACTTTTTGTAAGCGTCGAGATAGATTTCCTGCTTGTCGCCGTTGAGCGTCAGTTCGTAGTACATGCCGTCGAACAGCGTCGTGGAAGCCAGCGCTTTCCAATTCTGCAACGTTTTGCAGTACCACACGACGTAAACGTCATCAGGGCCGATCTGCTTTCCGTCGCTCTTGTCTAAGTGTTCGTTGGTGTAAACAGTCACCAGCTTTTTCACAAGCTCAAAAAACGTCTTTTCTGTCATTTTGTATGTACCCCTTTCATTCTACCGGTTCATTTTTCTTCGCGAATACTCTCTTGAAAGCCAGCAAGCCCAGCTCTGTTACTGCTGCGCCCCCGGCGTAGCCGAGCACGTCAGACAGGTCGACAGACGTACCTAGCTCCGGGTTGCTCCCGACTGCGATAAGGACAGCGATGGTTTTCAGCGTGCACGCCCAGATCAGCACCATCGTAAGGAGTCTGAGCAGATAGATGACGATGGTGCGCGCCATCTCGCCTTTGCTCCACTTGCCTTTTACCCGCATATCTGCCTCCCGTTTTATTGCGCGCTGCTATGCTCGCACTGCGCCTCCAGCTGATGCAAAAACTTTTTTACATCGCCGTTGCCGCCCAGCTTGACGTATTTCTGTCCGGCGATCAGGCGCTCGGCCATTGGCATCTCCTCCGACATGATCGTCAACCGCAGGATTGCAAGATACTGCTCGTCCTGATGCTCCTGCATTTTCCCAAGCTTCTTGTCGATCTCGGCAAGGTGGGTATCCTGCGTCGTGGCCTTGCCGCGCTTGCGCTGGATGGCTCCGACGATGGAGCGGATGATCTCCGCCAGCGCAGACGAGCCGATCACCGCGCAGATGATGGTAATAATTCCGGTGCTCACATAGTCCTCCTTACTCGACTTTTTGCCAGACCGTTGGGGCGACCGTCGGGGTAAACACATTCCCGTCCATGAGCGACTCATACAGGCTGCCGCCCCACCATCCCTTCTCGCCCTTTGAGAAGGCCAGTGTGGAGGTAATTACTTCGGGGATGATCCTGTATCCGTCCCGGTACTGCACGTCCTCCCAGAGGCTGGGCGCGGTCTCCGGCGTGTTCTGCTCGGTGTCCCAGAGGTCGACGGCGGCTTTTTTGATTTTTCCATGCCAGTTGATGCGCGTGCCTGCTTTGACGAGGCTACCGCCGCCGGTCAGTGTCCCCAGAAGCTCCGGCGCAAGGCTGACAGTCTTGTCGTCCAAAGCGCTTGCCGCCTGTTCGATGTACGGGCGCATTTTTCGTGCCCTCTCCGTGTACGTCATGGCGCTTCCTCCCCCAGCAAGATTTTTGCCGCCGTCTCGGTATCGGCAAGCCGCTCACGCAGCTGCTCCGGGCTTGCCGTCTCGATGTCAAAATTGTCTGTGACAAGCTTATCCGTCTCCGTGTATGTGTACGATGTACCGGCAACGTCAATTGCCTCATCGTACTCTGCGCCCGTCTCTGCTTGCCGGATGAGATAGCCCGCATCCGAGTATGTTTTGTACAGCTCCACGCCGTCTGTGCGCGTTTTGTAGTGCTCTCTTACGATCATGCTCACACCCCCACAATATGGTCTGCCAACGAGCTCCAGTTTGTTGCCGCTTTCCACGCATCCGCAAGAGATGCGGGCACCCGGATTTCCAGCTGCGCGTGCGTCCAATCGAACGCGTTGACGTTGGCCAGCGTGGGAACTGCCGTGCAGTGGGTAAAGTCCACAAACCGCAGCGGATAACAGTACTGGAACACCTGCGCCGGGATGCTCGCGATATCCCCGAGGCATGTCACTCTGCGCAGCGCGTTGTCACCCTGAAATGCGGCAGCGACAAAGGTTGTAGCGTCCGCTGGGATAGTGACTTCCAGAAGAGCACGGATGGCACCAAAATCTCCAACCTGCCCGTTTACCGCCTTGATGCGGACGCGCTCGAGGGTTTCGGCCCCGTTGGTAGCAGTTATATCAAAATTTATCTGGCGGATTGCTGTATTTGCGATGGTATAATCGCCTTTTTGCGTCGCCCCTTTCGGTGTTGCGATTGCGCGGAGATTGGCGCACCTATAAAATGTCTGCCTATCCGCATCCATATCCGCCGCGATAAACACACGCAGCTGCGCGCATTGTAGAAATGCCTGATTGGCATATACCTTCGTGGTTTGCGGGAGTGAGATGCTCTCAAGTCTGCAACAATTATAAAAACACTGGTCCTCTGTCGACCTTGCCCTTGCGCCGACCTCGACTTTCCGCAGCATCGCGCAGCGGCCACTATCTCTTGTGCCGTTTGCAATCAGCATTCGACCACTTGAGCCGTTTCCAATATCTATCATTGTACCCTCTTTGACGCTCATCGTGATTACGTATGAGCCGCTGGAGGCGTACACATGCCGATGCTCAACGTAGGAATCTGCGTTTTTTGTTTCCGGTGTCGTTCCGTCGCCCCAGTCTACGGTCGTGGCGTTTCTTGTGCTCTGCCAGTAATTGAGCACAAAGTCATCCCACGTTTCGGTATCCACGTCGACGTAGAGCCTTGTCTTTCCGTCATCGGTAATGTACAGCGCGCCGATATCGAGCTCACGGCCTGCGTCCTTGATGTCTTGGAGCGTCCAGTTCCAGCCCTGACAGATGAGGCCGTCATGGCTCGGAAGAGGCGGCAGCTCAGTCTTTGTGGCCAGCTCGGCGAGTGTCCAACTGTAAAGGAGCGTCCCGTCGTAGTCCCAGAAATTGATGTCCGACTCCTTGGGCGGGGTGGTATCTAACGTGCCGGTGATCTTCGCACCCGAAGCGTCGTGCGCCGTCACGCCGGATTTGAGCGTCGCGGGGGTGACGGTATCCTCGGTCAGGTCGATGAGTGTTTTTCCGGCGTAGACGATCTTGCTCTTTGTGGGCTCAGCTCCGGGAATCTCAGGTGCCGCCATACGCTCACGCTCCTGCCTTCTTGCCGATGGTGACGGTCACGCCGCCAGCAGCGTTTGGCGTTTCGTTGTAGTAGATGGCCGCCACGTTGACCTGCGACATGTAATCGTAGCCGGGGTCCGGCAAAATCGTCTGCGCGGTCGTCAGCGGCTCGACGGATTTCGTCTGCGCCTTGATGGCCTCGCCGCTGTACGTGCCTGTCACGCCGAGGATCGTCACGCCCGCCTTGATGTTCCCGGCAATGAGCTTTGCAGCCTCTGTGGGGTCGATAGCGACCTTTCCGGAACCGTCGTGGTATCCGATGGGGACGATGTACTCGCCCTTGACCGTCGTGATCTTCGCGGCCACTGCGCCGTTGTTTGGCATTTCGCCCGTGATCATCGAGCCCCTTGCACCTGCTGTCTTGCCGAAGAGGATTTCCGAGGCCTTGACGGTCGCGCCGGACGTGTCGAGGTCAAATTCACACGTGCCGGTATGCAGCTCGCCGTCCGAGCCGTGATACTTAAAGCCAAGCAGGACTTTGCCGGGCTCTACCGTGTCGGCGGTCAGGTCTAAAAGCACCTCGCCGCCATAGATAAATTTGCTTCTGCCCAAAATTTACACCTCCGATGCAATGTAGACCGTCGTGCCGGTCTCGTTGGATACCTCATAGTATGGGACTTTTGTGACGGTCACATCGTCCGCCAGCAGCTTGTTTTTCGTCGGCAAAACAACCGGCTCAAATGCCTTCGGCACGACCTCGTAGTCCCCTTCATACGCCTCGCCGCCCTGATAAACCACCTTTGCGGGCTCAATCCGCATCCGAATCTCCGGCTGCGAAAGCACCATTTTAAGCATATCCCGCCTCCTTCAGGAAGCTCTTCACGTCCACCTGAACGATCTCCGCCGCCTGCTTATTTCCGTCTGCGTCGGTCAGCGCACATTGCAGACTCACCGCCCCCGGGCGCAGGCGCATAGCGTCTTCGTACGGGATTTTTACCAGCAGGTGCGTTTCGTCAACGACTACCGGCGTGTACTGAAAGAACTGGCATGCCTGTTTTACGTAAAATTCCAGTTTTGTCACCTTTGTCAGGTCGGTTCCCTCTACTTCCACCGATAAAGCGTTCGCGATTTTCTGAAACACCTAATCACCCCCCCTATGTTTTTGGGATTCCGACGACGTAATCCACCACGTAAGAGCCGGAAATCTTCGAAATCTTCACGCGGTCGCCCGCCTTGAACGAAATCGACGTGTTGCATTTGTAATGCTTTTCGCTTGCCGTCGTGCTGCCGTCAAAAATCAGGCTCAAACCGTCGGAATACACCGCGCCGACCGTCGCAAGGTCAAATGTCGGTGCTGTTACCTTATTTTCTTTCTGCGTCGATAAGCCCGGAATCATGCAATCACCGTCCTTTTTGCTGTGTGTTTCATCAACTCTCCCGCGCCAAGCGTGATGCTCCAAGCGGTTTCCTCATAGATTCCGCCGATATCCGGATGGTCAATGGAGATCGCGTCCCCGATGCCGTGATTTCCCTCAGAAAATGTCTCGAAACTGATTGTTTTTACAGTCTGCTGCGACTCGCTCATCAGCCGGTTCGCGATGGTCTGCAATTCTTCCTGAGACGCAACATTGTCGACCTTCGTCACCTGAACGATTCGCATATTCCGTTTGAATGTCGAGGTCGCAGATGTCGGCGATTCGTTTACCGCCGTCGCCACAAGCGCATCTTCCAAGTCCGGATTCGAGCAGACGCACACAAAAACATTCGGAGTGGAAAAGATGTCCGTTTCCTCCGAAGCGTCTGCCGAAATCGGTCTCAGAATCTCCGTCCCGCCGTATCGGTGCTTGATGTTTGCCGCAAGCGCCTGTGTATACGGCTCGATATGGGCGATACCCTGTACGTCGAACCACACAGGCTTGTAGTTGATCTCCGCCAGAAGGTCATTGCAGATCGTCAAATAATCTGTTCCGATCTCCCAGTCCTCGCGGTCTGTGGCAAGCGTTGCCGCAGAAGCTGTCGTGATAGCCAGTGCCACGCCGCACGTTGTCAAAATCTGCTGAACGACCGTCAAGTAAGACGTGCCCTTTGCATAATGCACCCTCGTCTGCGTTTTGTTACTTTTGAGCAGCCAGCATCGGTCATACGCCTCTACCTTGACCGTCTTTCCGTATTTTGTGACAGCCGTGGTAACCGTCGCGGCGCGGAACACCCCGAGGGGATATTCCGTGCCGTCAACGGTCAAAATCGGCTGAATTTCGTCTGACAGCAGGTCGACAATGGGATTCACATAGAATTCGCCGGAAAAGCTCGACTTGATCTCGCCGGACGCATCGAAATAAACCGTCGGGTCATTTCCCTCCGCCCACGAAAGCGCCGATACCTCGCCGCCCTTTCGTAAAACCGCTACGCGGTAGGATACGTCACGAATCAATGTCGATCACCTCCGCGTAGTCGATCTGCTGAATCGAGAAGTTGACGACGGATTTGTCTGGGTTCACTCTCGACGTGTCGCTTGTCTCGTTCAAGTATCCGATGACCATCTCGCCGGACTGCGTTTTCAGGCACACCAATTCGCCAATCAGCACGTCAAATCCCGCTTTGTCTTCGTCCGGTAAAAATACCGCCGTGCCGCCGACCTTCTTTGTCACAAACTCGCTTCTTTCCGCGTGCGGGTACGTGCTGCCATACATGAAAATGTACTGAATGTCGCGGTTGATCGCGTTCTGCACCGGCTGATTCTTGAGCCCGCAATGCTTGAGCGTCACTTTCTTCCCGGACGCGATGCCGTAGAGCGTCACATACTGTCCAGTCGTGATCGTTACTGTGACCGCGCCAGACAAGCCGTAGTTGCTCGAATCTGCGTAGCAGCCGCGCACCTGATAGGTGACGTCCCCGGAGGACAGCTCGTCGGTGTACTGCGTCTGGGTGAGCTTTGCGATCGGCTTTTCGTTTCGGTATACAAGATAAAAGTCATAGCCCCCGGAGGTCTGCCAACTGAGATCCGCGACGCTGGAGGCCTGCACGGTCAGCGTGATCGCCGCGCCCGGCGTGTTCGTCACAGGCAGCGCCGCCGCGCCCCAGTCGGACCACATGCCATATTGATTTTGCACGCGCACGCGCACCGTGTGGCTGCCGTCCGCAAGATACGCCGGGCTCGTCCATGTCTTTTCCGTGCCGTAGTGCGTGCCGCCCGAGAGCTTGCCGTCCAGCTCCACCTGATACGCCTCCTGCTCGGAGGTCTGCCAGCTGATGGACGGGCGCGGACCGGTTGACTTGATCTGGATACTCGGAGCCGTCGGCGCGGCGATCACGACGATCTGCGCCGCATCGCTCCATTCGCCGGGGATACCGTCTGCGTTGTAGGTGCGCACACGCCAGTATTTGATGCTGGAAGTTAACGTCCCGGCAGGGCACGTCCACTGCCTCGCAGCGCCGGTCACGGTCGCCAGCGTCGTCCATGTCGAGCCGTCGGTGCTTTTTTGCAGGTCTGCCTTGCTCTGCGCCGTTCCGGTTGAGATCGAGTGCTGCCACTGGAACAGTACGTCCTTCGAGCCGTCGATCACCGTATCGACCGGGCTTAAAGGCGCGGCGGTCGGCGTTGCGTCGGCGGTCGAAATCGTCATCCAACCGGACGTCGTGACCACGCCGCTGTTTGCCGTGACTGCGACCTGCCACTGGATGCTCGTCGTGCCAGCGAAGGTGTTGGCAGGCACCGTGACGTTCTGCGTGTTGCCGGAGACGCTGATTGTGTGGATCGTGCCGCTCGTTCCAGAGCGCCAACGGAAGACGGCAGAGGCTTGCTCGACCTCAGGCGCGCAGCTATAATTAGCAGCGCTTGCACTCCACGCAAATAGGTTGTCTTGTGTTTTTATTACTGCGCCAGAGGCGGGAGACAAATTGGATAATTCCAGCCCAATCGTGTCGCTGTCGTCGACGGTAATTGTCAAGTATGGGGCGTTAGTGCCACTTGTTGTTACAGCTACGGAACCATCGGAATAGCTTGGAAGGAAAAAAGCAATCCCGTACCATATGCCGAATTTAGTGACATAGGTGCTAATTTCGTTCCAACCGCGCGAAATGCTTATCCTGCTGTAAGTCGAAGCAGAAATATTAGGCTTAGTGTTGTATGTGATGGATTCAGCGTCGAATGGTCGGACGAGATCATCCGTGTACGCCCTGTCCGCGTCTGTCACTTTACTCAGGTATGCATGCGCTGTTGAGTCGGTTATGCGCTTAAAGCGCATATTTTGTGGGAGCTCCTGGAAAGATAACAGCAGATAGTCCCCGCCCGTGATAGTAACCGGGTTTGATGTGTGGTCGTTCACGCCTCTTGCAGATTCGTCCAAAAACGCGAAATCTTTGGTTTTTACAGTAGCCGTAATGCTCAATCACGTCACCCCCATTCTGGCCACTCGTCTCTGGTTTTTCATGCGGTGGATGAAATCGTCGATTCTCATGCAGATACCCCCATCCGCGAAGTCAAACGCTCATTTTCTGTAATTCGGATAATGTCATTGAACTGCTTCACCCGGTCGGCATTGATGTTGTAGTAGTTGTTCGTCGTGCCTGCTCCGGCGAGTGCCGGAAGATGACCGAAGGAAGACATTCCAAAGGTCATCGTGCCGAAATCGAGTTGGCTTTGAATTCCACGCTTGACATTTGAGAATTCTTTGTCAAAGCCCTGCCCGAGTCCTTCCGCCATATATCCGCCAATACCGGCGAAGACCTTAGACGGGGACGCGATGCCTAGGAAGCTTTTAACACCGTCTACAAGCCCCGTGAAGACGTTTTCAACCGTCTGCTTGAAACTGTTCCACATATTCACGAAACCGTTTTTAATGCCCTCGACAATGTTCTTGCCGATGCTTCCCCAGTCAAACGAAAGGAATGTGTCCACGATAGACCGAATCAACTGTGGAATGACCATGACGATATCCGGAATCGCTTCAACAAGTCCGGTAGCCAGGGCTGCAATGATTTTGGGACCTGCCATGATGATCTCCGGCAGATTGTCGATAATGCCCTGCACGATACCGAGAATCAGGTTCGGAATCGCCGCCACCAATTCCGGAATCGCCTTGATAAGCCCATCTGCAAGCGCCATTGTGATTTCCACGCCTGCTTCAAGAATTTTCGGCATATTTGCAATGATCGCCGTGACAAGGTTCGCGATAACGTCCGGAACTGCTGCAATCAGTTTCGGAGCCGCATCTACAAGCCCATCAACAAGAGCCAGAATGATAGCAAGCGCTGCGTCAATCAGGTTCCCGAGGTTTTCCGGGCTGGTCAAAACCTCTACGATTTCAATAATCGCGTCTGTTGCTGCTGGAATCAGTTGCGGGAGCGCGTCTGCAATACCCTGTGCAAGCGATACAATGACATCAATACCCGTCTGTGTGATCTGCGGCAAAAGCTCAATGAGAGCCGGAACGAGTGTGTTGATGACCGTCGGCGCAACGTCCGCCAAAACCGACAGCACAGACGGCAAAGCCGCCATAAGACCGGTTATAAGGTTTGTAGCGCCCTCTACAAGAGACGGCAGTACCGTTCCCAGAATCGCCGGTAACTGTTCGCTTACCGTTCCGATAAGGGACGTTGTCGCTTCGACGATACGCGGCAAAAGCTCCTGAATCCGAGGAATCAGATTGTTCCCCGCGATAACCACAGAATCCGTAAAATTCCCTACCAAAACGCCCAAATCTTGGTCAGGGTCTGCCATGCCGGTCACAAGATTCTGCCAAGAGGCTTTCATTTGCCCAAAAGAGCCTTGAATTGTTTCGCCTGCTTCTTTTGCGGTTGTCCCTGTAATTCCTAAGTTCTCTTGCACGGCATGGATTGCGGTGACAATATCTGCAAAGCTGTCGATGCTCAAGGAGCCGACTTTCAGCCCCTCTAATTGTTCAGCGTCCGCAAGCAGGCGCTTCATTTCTTCTTTCGTGCCGCCGTAGCCAAGTTTCAGGTTGTCCAGCATGGTATAGTTCTGTTTTGCAAAACCCTGATACGCATTTTGAATGGATTCCATGCTTGTACCCATCTTGTTTGCGTTATCTGCCATGTCTGTAACCGCCGTGTTGGCGTAAGCAGCTGCCTGATAGGAATAATCGCCCAGACTGGAAATCAAGCTTGCCGCAAAGCTCGTCGTGGTCTCCATGTACTCATTGACGCTCAAACCAGCCGTTTTATAGGCATTGTTGGCGTACTCCATGAGTTTTTCAGACTGATCGCCGTAATGTGCCAAAGATTCTTCGGCTTCTTCCATGCTCACTCCGAACATATCCACAAAATGCTGCGCGTCTACGTTCGCCTTTCCGAAAAGCGTCTCCACGCCGCCGACAAGCTGTTCATAGTCAGCGTAAGCGGCAACCGCTTTCGTCCCGAGCGCTCCGATTGCAGTAGCGCCAGCTGCGACACCCGCAACAGCTACTTTCCCAGCCGTCGCAAGTCCGGATTTCAGTTTTTCCCCGAGTCCGGATGTTTTCTGCCCAACTTCATCAATGCCCTTATTCGCTTCGGTTGTATCCGCACCGATTTTTACAAAAAGTTCAAATAGATTCATGCTTCACCACCAGTCCGCACCGCTTAATAACCTCGGCGGTGATCTCTTCGCAGGTTCGGTTGTCCTGCGGCTTCGGGTCTATCAGGTCGGAATATTTCGCCTGAACAAAGCTGCCGCCCGCGAATTTCGCTGTGTTTTCCGTCATTGTGCGCAAACACTCCGTCGTATAAATGCGGAAGGCTGATTCCTCCTGCTGCCGCTTTACCAAAATCGGCAAAAGGCGAATCAGCCCTCCCACGCTTATCTTTGGAGCTGCCAGAAGCGCAAGCGTTACGCTTTCGCCTCCGACGCGCACGATTTGAAAAAATCCAGCATATCCTTGTCCTTAACGATCTCCTGAATCTGCCGCATGGTTTTTAGGACGCTCTGCTTTTTGACCGTCTCAACAGTCGTTTCGTTGACCGCAGCCAGAATACCAAGCGTATCTTCCCGGTGCTTTTTCAGAATCAGAGGAATCCACTGCCCGATCTTCTGCGCACCGATCGCGTATTTTTCACCGGCTGTCTGAGGCTTCTCTGCGTCAATCTGTGCTTTCAGACTCTCCCGCAGCTCATCGTCCGTCAGGATGTTGAGCGCGTACACGCTGACCTCGCAAAGAACGTCAGCCGCCCTGTCCGTGCTAAGTTCCGAAAATTTCATACTTTCTTCTCCTTACGTTTCAGCCGTACCTGCTCTGATATAAACCTCATACGGCACAACGTCCTGCTTCGACATCGAATAGTGCGCCGTGTACTCAAACGCCATCTGCCCCTTGTTTTTGTCCGCTGTTTTCAGCTGGAATCCGCCGGTCGACAGTGCGTTCATAAGCCGAAAAGCAATGAAACCACCGTTTGTTGCACCGTTCTTGTCGGAATAATCACCCACAAGCCAGATGTCCGCAAAGTCAGCCGCCGAAAGATCGCGCCGAGGGACAACCTTCGTCGTATCCGTGCCGTCGATGTCAGCCGCCGCCATGAGAGATTTCGCGGAAGTGGTCGTAGCCGTTACGTATGTACCAGCAAGCTTCACTTCGACATCGTCCATCCGCTTCATTTCCATTGTGTTCTTGGGGCAATTGTCCACATCCGAGCCGTAGTCGGAATACGTCGGTGTCGCGGAAAATGTAACGCCGCCGGTAGTTGCACCGATCTGGTTCTCCGGTTCAAACGTTCCGGTTGCAGGCGTAAATTCGCTCAAAACAACGCCAGCGTTGATTTGCAGCTGCTTAAACGTATCCGCCGGAATTTTTGTAAATTTCGCCATGAAATCAGTCCTTTCAGTTCGCGGTAATGTATTCGACCGTTACGTTCAAATACCGCCGCTTGATGTATTTGTCGGAATCGTCCGCGATGTTCTGGCACCACGGCGTTCCGCGCTTAATCCAAATTGCGCCGCCGTCGCACGGAACGAACACGCCGCCCAAACCGATCGCGTCCGAAATTTCCTGCACTTTGGCATTCGGTTCTGCTTCCTTTTCCGTGTAGTACCACAGATTCACCGTAAGCCCGATTTCTCCGCTGTCCCACGCGCCCGTAATAAGCTCATACGTGAGCCACGGGAAAACAGCATCGTCCGGCACGCTGGACGCCGAATAGGCTGTCAGGAACTGCGAAAACCATTCTTGTAGAGCCTGTCCTTTTGTCATGCCGGTAACGCCTTCTTTTCTGCCGTGAAATACTTGAGATCGAAGCTGGCCGAGCGTGGGGTTTTCTTTGCCATCGGCTCCGATGTTACACGGTACGTCTCGCCGGTCGTTTTATCCCGGAAGAAGTCGTTATACTCAATCGGAACGCTTTGCTGAACCAGAACCGAGTAAACGCTTGTAACGCCCTCTTTTTCGGCTCTTCTGGCCTCCATCGACGTATCAAGCGCCTGATAGTTGTAAAACTCTGCGCCTTCCGCCCACGTCGTGATATAGCCGCTCTCGCCGTCCGGAACGCGGCTTTTGTCCAAGAGGACACACGGTCTTGCAAAATCGTCAAGTAAGCTCATATCTTCCTCCATTGGTTCAGGCGCGACTTAAAAACAGACTGCCATGTTACCATTCCAGCGCCGGTTGCAGACCCGCTCGTCGATTTCGAATAGCTGTACCCGCCGAAGCTCTCCGACGTGTACGGGCTCGCGGCGATGTCTCCGTTCTTTTCCTGCCACGCCTTGATTTCCTCTCCCAAGCAGATAAGTGCGGGAGGAACAGACATCGGCCAGATAGAGCCGTCAAATGTCTCGTCTGCCATCGCGTAATCCGGGTATTGGTGAACTCCGTCGTTGAAAACAGAACCCACCACACGGAAAAACTGTCCGTTTTGCAAAAACGGCAGTGTGATGCTGCCGTTTTCGACCGTGTACGTACCACTGATTCTGTCAGTCTCGAACCAGTTCCGAAGCACGCCACATAATTCAGTCAGCATCACACCGCCACCTCCATTACTTCGCCGTTACCGTCGCGTTACCGGCCTTCTGCGCCTTGTAAGTCGCGTCAGCCTCAACGACTGTGATCTTCTTGCCCGTCGCCGCCGTGATATCAGACTTGCCGTCCCACGTCGACCACGTTCTGACATTCTGACCATAGGTCACAGTCTCAGCCGAATCGCCTACCTTGTACTTGTAGACATTTCCAGACGTTTCCTTCGCCGGGTTGACTGTGATCTTCGTGTCGCCGGTTGCGGTTCCGGCTGCCGAAGTAACGGTCAGTGTGCCGAGCGAGTGGGTCTCGTCAATGTCAACAACGGCAATGCCGTCCTGATACTCCGCGAACAGGGTCATTCCCATGATCGCAAAGGACTCGGAGACCGCCGTGGAGTAGTTGCCCTGCACGTGGAAACCAACCAGGTTCGTTTCGCCATCAGTCCTGTAATCAAGACCGGCACGGGCGAAATCGCTGTCAGCCGGGTCGATGTAGTACAGGACGATGTTCTCGACTGGAGTCGCAATGACACGACCACGCTTGATTTCTTCGTCAGACAGCAGGAACACGGTGCTGTAGCCCATGAAGTTCTTGATGTACTGGAAGCCGAATTCAGTCTGGATGGTGATATCGGCACCGCCGAGGTAGTCATACAAGTCCATGACGTTCACGAAGCCGACAACGTTTGTCGCGGTTCTGTGCATCTGCTTGAACTTGTTGATAACAGCGCCTTTCGCCATCGCAAGCGCACGCTGCCAGTTTGTTTCGCTGACGCTCAGAAGACCGGTATTCAGGTAGTCGTAGAACCGGTTCGTGACGTTGGTCTGAAGCTCATACAGGAAAGCTTCGTCGGTCATTGCGACTGCGACGTCATATCCGTATTCCTTGATTGCCTCGATAGAAACCGCCTTCGCGTACTTTTCGACGTTGATGTTCGCGTAGTCCTTCTCAATGACCGTCGCTTTGGAGTAGGGGATCTCTTCGCCCTCTCCGACGCTCTGCGCAAGCGTGACGCTCGCAGTCTTGGATTTCAGAACGGTACCCGGCTGCTTTTTGATGGGGCGCATAATGCCGAGAATGTCGCGCAGATGCTGCCAGTTCCGCGCAAAGCGGGTTACAAAATCGATTTCACGAGCGGTTACCTGAACGTCGCTCGTCATGGTCAGGTTGTTTTTTGCTGCCATATTATTCTTCCTTTCCGAACAAATTGAGATTTGCGGCAATTGCTGCTTGCCGTTCAGACGCGTCCCTGATTTTAAAGATGTCGTCCCGGCTCATAGCGCCGCCGTTGTTTGCGGGCGGGTCTTTGGTGTCCGCGCCCTTCTGTTTCGTGGTAACAACGAAATCTGCCCACTCTTCCTTGATGGACTTCTTCAAATCATCGGCGTTCTTGATCTTGCCGTCTTCCAATTCAACCGAAGAAAGATCGGTGACCTTCAAAACCGAATCAATGCGCTTTTCGCTGATACCCGCAGACTTCAAAAGTTCCCGATACGCAGATTCTTTCGCGCTTTTGGTTTCCTTCTGCATCTGCTCTCTTTTGTAGTCATCAAATTCCTTTTTGACCTTGTCGTGCTTATCCTTCCAGCCATCGTCGCCTTTGGCTTTCAGGTTTTCCAGCTCCGCCTGTACTCCGGGGAGCTTTTCAGCGTCTGCCTTATACCGCGCGAGATCGCTTTTCAGCCCGTCTACGGTATCGGTGTGCGCCTCAATGATCGTGTCCATCTGCTCTTCCGTCAGCCCCATTCCCTTTAGGAGCTTCCTTGTTAATGCCATGTTCTATCTCCCTTTCCCTTGTCGGCGGTTCTTTGCCGCGACAGAACAAAAAAATGTGGCAACAGTCGTTTCTTCACTGTTACCACATTTATACCGCATATTTTAGGCTCTCTTACGCAAACTTTCAGCCATTTTTCAATTCATCCTCTACGATCTTCCGGTATTCGGATGCATGGTCAGCCGCTGCGGGCTTCAAATACGGCTGCGCTTTATTGCCCGCCGTCCAGTGCCAGTTCCCATTTGCGTCCTGATACGCCCACGGCGTAGGTCTCCCGCCCGGATAATACTTACCGGTTCCGAGTTCGACGTATGCGGCATATTCCGTGTCACTTCCGACGTATGCCGCTGGCTCTTCTTCATCTACACGGTGCGTGATGCTATTCTTCAGATTTCCGGTATCGACCGGGCAAAGCCGCTTTGCATACTTTTCGGCCGTCATGCCGATCTTTTCGAGGGCGCGAATCAGCGCGTCGTGCATAGCGGACTTCACTTCTTTGGAATTATCGATAAATTCAACGCTCACGCTTTTTCCACCCCGCCCATTCTGCATATGTCATGTTTTCAATCAGATCATTTTCCCCTGTCTCAGGATTTCTGGCGCGGCGCTGTCCTCTTGATGTGTCAATTCCCTCTATCACAGATACCAGCGTGCAGCGGCAGTTGTATATTTCGGCGGGCACTCCGTCCGGGTCTCCCGGGAATCTGCAACCATTGGAAAACTTCTTGTCGTTATCCACGACCTCGCCGTCAAGCATCGCGTGAGAATGGCGCGTCCTTCCGTCCAGCGTCGCCATCCACTCTTTGCGGCATTCAATGCCCATCTTTTCAGCCGCAAAATAAGAATCCATCCGTCCGGCGTTCTGCGCACCCGTGACTGCCGTTCGAGCTGTCCGGATAGCGGAATCGCGGTTCATGGTGACAATTCTGGATTGTAGATCATCTGCCATGTGCTTGATGCTCTTGCCCTGCAAAATGGAGCTTGTGACGCTGGCTGCGATCTGCTTTTTGCCCCATGCAAGATCAATTCCACGATTTAACGCTCTTTTCGGCGGGTAATACGGCATAAGCTCCGGCTGTTCCACAATCAAGCGCTTTACAGTCTGTTCGTCCCATAAGTCAAATCCGACATCGCCGGTCACTTGTTCAATGGTGTACGCCGCGAAATTCCGATTCAAACTGTAAATGCCCGGCGTTGCATCGTTGACATACGCAACAGCAGCAGCGTTTGCATTTGTCATGCGATCTGCGACCTTATCCCGTAGCGCTTCAAAGCGCTTTCCACGCCCGATCTGCGCAAGCCGCCATTGCTTGTATTGTTCCTCGGTGATATCGCCAGCGTCCAGCCGTGCCTTTTCGGCTTCGTCACGGTCTGCGAACTTTGCGAAATACTCCTTGATGATATCCGTCAGACCGTCATACGCTTCTTTGTAAGAATCGTATATCCGCTTTTCGAGCGCCTTTAACTCTTTTTCGGTGAGGTCGTATCCCTTATCAGGTCTCATCGTTCACCATCTCCGGCGGCTCGAAGCTGCGCTCAATATCCTCTGTCGCTTTTCTTTTCAGAATTTCGGCGACTTCTTCCTGCGTCAGCCACGGGAGCTTGTTCAAAATTGTCTCATCATCGAGGTAATTCGCGGCAAGAAGCACCATTTGCGTTTGTTCCAGCTGATTTGTTACCTTAGAGCGAGTAAAAGATGGCTCATCCTCAATCCCAACGATTTTGAAAAGCGCCTGTAAAAAATCAATTACGCAGTATTCAAATTGATCGACTTTGTTATCCATCGGCTGATATGCCGCAGTGATCTCCGTCGCTGTTTTCTGCCCGCCTTGCAGTTTTGTAACGTCCAACATCTGAAAATCTCGGTACAGATCGTCACTGATTCTGGAAAGAAGCGCTTCCCGAGCTTCAACCGGGATTGTGAGCGTATGAGCCTCTGCCTTCGCGCCGTCATCGTCCACAAGACCTACGCCAATTCGCCGCATAGACTCTTTGAATCTTGCCATGTCGATCTCATCCATGCCGCCAGCATTGGAAATCGTCCAGTAAATAACGGATGCATCATCAACCGTATTCGCAAAGCCGGATTTGATTAAATCGTAGCAGTCAATCGCCTCGCGCTGACCAACCAGCTCAGACTGCTTTGCGCGGTTCCCGTACATAGGAATAATAGGGAAGCCCGGATAATTCTGATACGCCAGAAGTTCAGTCCCGTCAATCTCAGAAGTCGCTTCCACAGCCACATAGCCGCGCTTCGGCTCCAAAATCATCATTTCTTCCCCGCTCCGTCGGATGTACTGTGTAAATCCGTCAGGTTCGAAGAGCGTAGCACGCAGCGGCTTGCTTGTGCATACTTGCCAGAAACGAATGCCCGACCGAAGCGCTCCGTTTTCCTCATCCAGAAGCGGAACAAATTCTGTCACATCAAACACTTCAAGGTGATCGAGATTCCAGAAACCATAGGAAACGCCGCCGACAAGCGCGTCGTGTGCTGCGTCTTGGAGCCGTGTGTCAAACCCAGCGCCCAACTTCGCTTTGTTTTCCTCTTTTTTCAGTGTCACGCCGTTTCCAAGCAAATACTGCGTTTCCTGCGTGACGAAATTTGCAAAGAAATTGCTCCGAAGCTTATAGTTCGGACTGTAGTTGTCCGGTATGACTTTTCCGTTGAGTGTATAAAGCAGCTTTTGAAAATTAGCAATCGTCACATTCCTGTGCGCGTCATACTCCTTCGCAATAACCGCCTGTTTGTATAAATCCGAGTCTTTGTGATTATTTATCGCGGACAGAACAAATTCCATCCGCTCCCGGTCAGACTTTTCCGCAACCTCTAAAAAATCCTGATATGTTTTCATCGTTTACCTCACCGCGCCAGTTCCGGCACAAATCTATGTTCTTTGAAGTGCTTTTTCAAGACCGTCATCACCATGTACCTGATTTCGTCCATAGCGTGGTCGTTTTCCTTCACGACGCGGTCAGATTCTGCTTTTTCGTCCCACCTGTAAAGCCCGAATTCGCGGATGGCGTCCTCGCAGCTCTCATGGATTTTGAGCTTCCCGGACGCGATCATCTCAGCCGTTGTCTGTATGCCGGGCAGTACATCGTTCACAGCCCCACGGACTTTGAACTCATGGTGCTTCTTTACGGTGGCAATAAAAGCGTCCGCCGAAGGGTCTACAATCAGGCATTTTATATCCCTCCCGCCCGCAAGGCGCTTGATCTCTGAATAATACTCTTCCGGCGTTTTTTCTTTCCGTTCTTCTCGCCCGCAGTAATAATACTCTCCGATTCGCACCGCGTCCGTTTTCGTCACGCACCACAAGCCAGCCGAAAACGGATTGTGCGTGCCGTAGTCAATGGAAATGTAATAATCGCCGGTGTCCGGTATATCCTGCACGATGCAGGAATCGCCGAACATAGGGTATACAAGTCCTTCTGCCAGCGTCCATTTCCCAAGAATGTATCTATCGTAGAAAACCGTTCCGGCATATTCCTTCTTTAGGTTTTCTACGAAGGAAGGAGGCAAGAACGGATTATCATCAATTGTATAAACTTGGCTGAAAATATCGGCATTGCTGTCCAAGAACTTTTTCAACCAATGGTTCGGATATTGCGGGTTATACGTTCCGTCAAAGCAGGAATACTCTTTATCAAGTCGACTTTTTAGAAGTGCAAAGACTTCTTCCGACCAATCTGCAACCTCGTCACCGTAGCAATATTTGATTGACGCACCGCGGATTTTCGAGACCTGAGATACCTTTTCCGCACCGAGGCAATAGCACTTCTCGCCAAATATCCAAGCAGTGTTATCGCTTGATATCGTTCCTACCAGCTTATCGCCGTAAAGATTTCGCATCGGCTCGAGCACGTTTCGCTCGATTGTTGATTTTGTGACACCGAGGATGACGGCAAGCCCATCTTTACCGGCACGCTCCCGAATACGAAGTGGGATAATCCATTTAAAATCAAGATACGTCTTCCCACTTCGAGTTGCTCCGCCCTTAAAGTTCCAGCGATGATTTGCGTACCTCGCAAATTCAAGTTGTTTCTGACTTAACAGCATCTCTAAACTCCCTAAGCAGCCCATCCAGCTTATTCAGACTGTCATTGCTGCTGGCCGTGTTCTTCGTTGCCTTGTCAACGATAATACCAAATGATGTCGCGATCTGGCTCAGCGTCGCTGTAGAGATTTTTTCTGGGTCAGTCAGCGCTTTCAGATGCAAAACGATAGCTTCCTGCATCGCGCCTTTCTGCGATTCCATGAAAGCCAGCATCTCAGCCGTGTTTTCCTCTTTTTTCTGCTGTACTTTTTCGCTGATATCTGGTGATGCGTCAACAACTCTCTTCACAGTCTGGTGCGTGACGCCATGTTTCTTCGCAACAGCGTTGTATGACTGCATTTCTACCCAGTCGGCAACTATTTTCTTTTTTTTTCGATCTGTCAACCTCGCAGCCATAATCACCACCTCGAAATAGTTATGCTTTCCTCCGTTTCACGATTTCGTCATAGTGCGGCTTCACGCGGATAATGTTCCAATCGCATTCTTCCGGCACTCTGCCGTAAAATATCACCCATTCCGGCGATAGCCGCTTCGTCATTTCCTCGTAGCCGCGCAGGAACAGGCGTTTGCTATCCTTGTTTGCCTGTGTCCCAACCGAAGAAACCGCTACTATGCCGCCGACAGGCTCGCCATCGAAGCACCAATCATAGCTCCTCTCATCGCTCCATGAGATCGTCGGGTAAACCGTCATCCCGTGCAGCTGCCAGTATGCCGCCATCCAATGCTTGCGGTAATGGTTGTATATCTGCATGGCAAGCGGCATATCTGTATATGTGGAAAAATCCGGCGCGCATACCGCCGCAAACTGCGACAGTTTCGGAATGTACTTGTCCGGCGTGTTCCAGTGCCTTACAAATTGATAATCGTCAAGAAAGAAATGCACGATTTTATCTTCTGGGTTCTTTGTCGAAAGAAGATAGTTCCCCGGGACAAATTCCCCTTGTGGATACGCTTTGACCGGTTCAATTTGCGGAACGCCATATTTTCCTACGCCGAGGAATACGCACTTGTCTAAGTTTTCAAAATTGATCATACTTTAAACCCGTATTTTCTCCTCAACTTGTCAAGCTCATCTTTATAAATAGCTTTCGCCATTGAACTCAGTCCGTCTCTCCTGTCAATAATGTCTCGTGCCTTCATCCCGCTCGGAAACATTTTTGACAAGTTTGTGATTTCATCCGCGTAGCGTTTTTTTGCTGCGTTGTACGCATCTGCCCACATCCTTATTTCATCAGTTTTAGGGCGTCCAATGCTTTGGCTCCGACGCAATTTTTCATTCATGTCAAATGTTTTGTATGGGTCTGTCAATATGTCTTTCGCCCAGTTTATCTGTTTCTCGCTGCCTAAGATTTGTGGGAGCTTAATACCCACCCTCTCGCCTCCAGAGCCTCCACCAGCTCCACCTCTACCGCCCATCACTCTACCTCCTGTTGCTGTTCAGTTACCATGTCCTGCGCCTTTGGGAGTGCATCCTTTGCTGTCGCCTCGTCCTCATTCATCCAGCGCATGCGGACCTCCCAGTCGTTCACAATGCCTGCGCTGAGAAGCTGCATATCGCGCTGGAAGTCCGTCTGCTTATCCTTTTCACGCTCCACCGGATTGCGGTTTCCGGTGGAGCTAAGAAAAAGGAGGTTCCGCAGTACGCTGCGTAGCCGTAAGAAGGATGAAAGCGCAGAGGATACACCTCTACGCTCTCAACGATACACTATGTTTAAGGCTCTCTTACGCAAACTTTTGAATATAAACCACGTTTTTCTGCCACTAAGTAGATAAACTGCCTATGCCATTCCTGAGCTGTGCGCTCCGAGACATATACCACCATAGCAGCGCCCTGTAGGGTGTGTGTACGCTTCCAAAGGACCAGATCAATAAGCTTCAGCCGTTCCGCACCATCGGAAAGCTGCTTTGTTTCTTCGACAGCAGCATCTACCGCGTCGATTTCCTCCCGCGTCATAAGCGTACCGCCCTTGTAGCTTCGTACCATCCATTTTGCGTAGCCCCACCACCCATAGCGCGGTTTGCTCACCACATCAACCTCCTATCTGCCCGAACTCCCGAACCCATTGTCCCCGCGTTCCGTCTTCTCGAGCGAACTGACCACTTCCAGCTCCGGCAGGATGCAGGGCAGTATAACAAGCTGCGAGATCTTATCGCCCCTACAGACCTTGTAAGGCTTGCTTCCGTGGTTGTAGAGCTTGACCATGATGCTTCCGGTGTAGCCGACGTCTATGACTCCTTCGCTTGTGATTCCGTGCTTGACGTTCAGACCGCTTTTGCTCTTGAGAAATCCCACGGTGTTTTTGGGCAGCTGGATATGCACGCCTGTATCAAACAATTCGCTTCCGCCGGGGTAGATGTAAACGTCGTCGCTCGCCGAATACAGGTCAAGCCCCGCGTCATATTCATGCGCCCTTGTGGGCATGAACGCCAACAGATCTAAAACAATTTTCATTTGTCCCACCAATCCTTAATTGTATCGTTCCGTTCGAAAAACGGCTGAAAGAACGGACCGCAGAGCTTCTTAAGACTTGAATCGATCCTGTGAATGGCCTCGTCAGATTCCGGCTTTCCCTGCCATGCCACGCCGTATTCCTTCTCGAGTTCGCGCATCTTATCGAATAACTGTTTCGCTTTTGAAGGGCTTTTGAGCATCCCGAGTTCATATGCCGCAACGAATAGCAGGTCGATTGCCTTCTGCATCCCCGCTTCCATTCCTGCGTTCAGGAACGCCGCGTTGCTTCTCCTGATCCGCTTCGTTAGATCGTTCATAGCTGTATCCCCCTTATGTACTTGTCAAAATACGTTACAGCCACCGCCATCGCCGCCCACATGTCCGCCGAGAAGCCGTAGAAAAAGCCCGGATTCTTCTTCGTCCCTTTCCCGAAATTCGTCTGTCCGGGCGCGTAGCGGTCGACGAGGGCTTGCCGGATGTTCGCATCCTTTGCCGACGCTCTGCCGCATAAGTAAAGCTTTTCTTCCCGGCGGAAGATCTTCTGTATCTGGTATCCCATCCGGTAAAGCTCGGCATATTCCCAGAAGCGTCCAATCCAAAAGCACGTATCAAACACCTCTTGACCGACTGGCATACCCATACCCGCCACCATTTCGATTGCCAGGTGCTGATACTCCCGGCAGAGAATGGGGAATATATCCTCGTTCGGAACTTTACCAACGTCCAGCACCTTCCGGATTTCCTTCCCGTCGTGCTCTACGAGGACATACCCGGATTCCATATTCCCCGGGTCAATCGCCAGTATCGTTCCCACGCTTCGCCCTCGCTTTCCAAAACATACTGTTGTAGATGTCGTATCGGTGTTGGATGCAGGTACTCATGACCTCCGGTCGAAGTCTTGACCAGCTCTCATACAATCCGCACGTCTGCATTTCCGGGCAGCCGCACCGATAAATGCAGTTTGGCACCAGCACGTCCGAAATCTCCGGCTGCACCTCATGCAGCGCCGCTTTGAAATCCTCGGCATACTCGCGCGTCTCCGGGGCTGCCTGACTGCATAACCGCTTGCGCATGGAATCGATCAGGGCTTGTACGTTCGCTTCTCCCTCGAAGATCACCGGCGCGTCCTGCGGCAGCTTGTCCCTCGGCGTTCCGGTTCGGTCGGTTCTCTGCGTGGAGATAAAGCACTCCCATTTGTGCCTCGACCAGTGCGTCGCAATCCAGCTCTTAATGCCTTTCCAGACCCACGATACCGAGATCCGCCGAATCGGCGAGTGTTCAGCAATTAAAATCCGGCGCTTAAAGTCCTCGCTCGGCTCATGTCCCAAAGAGCCTTTTCCGGAGGTGGCGCGGCAGGTGTCCACGACCTCCTGCCAGTTGCCCTTGATGTTTGTAATGTGCGTGTTCATTCTTCCCTCCGTTCTCCGTAGCTGCAAAAATCCGTTTCCTTCCGCCAGAAGCCATCGTTTGTTCTCAGGCAGATCATAGCGCCGTTCGGCTTGCTGTCGTATGAGCCGTATTTGCAGTCCTTGCAGCGAAGCACCCTAGCGTAATCTTCTTTCATCACGTTTTTGAAAATGTTCAGAGCGATTTCCACCTCGTCCGTGTTTCTCACCATTTGCACAAGCTGCGCTTTGCTCATCTTGCACAGATCGTTCAGCATCTGCTCAAAATCACCCATTGTCTGCGTCCTCCATCCAGCCGTCCATGCGTGCCCCGCAGTGCGGGCAGTAATCCATTCGCGCGTCAAATCCGATGTCGCACGCCGAGCAATACTGGATATCTCCTGCCGCTTCGCTATGGAACGGAATCCACTTCGCGTGAACCACCTCCACAACGTCGGCGGCGGGAGCGTTTCTTATCTCTCTTAGTGCAACTGAATACGCATAATGCTCACCAGATTCTTCTGTGGTGTGCTTCTCGTAATACTTCATTCGCGCGACTAAACTGCTCCTATCAAGATACTCAGCGGTCATTTAAGGAGTCCCTCCTCAGAGTCATCTTTATGCATCTGCACAATGGCCTCCACCGGTGCAACGTCGGCGGCGGGCAAGCCCGAAATCTCGCTTGCAATGCAATCCGCCAGTCCGGTATGCCGCCCCAATACAGAGCCGTTCGCAAGCCCGTACTTTTCGGCGATTTTAACCGCATCATCGCGCCGGATATAATCAGCCATCCTTCTTGCCCTCCATTTCCTGCAGTGCCGCTTCGCGGCTGATGTATTCGTCAGGCATCTTCTCTCTTCCTCCTCTTCTTCCGACACTCCGGGCAAAACCATCCACGTTTCCCAACGCTCCACCCACCGCTTCTCGCAATCCTCGCGGCAGTAGATTGTGAAACCGTGTGGTTTATCCAGCTATATGTGGCTCCGCACGTATCGCAAGAAAAATAAACGTTATACGCCATCCTTCTTGCCCTCCATTTCCTGCAAAGCTTTCTCGGCTTCTTCGCGGCTCAAAAATACGGTCTTGCCGATGTCCTCTGCGCAGATTTCCATGCCGTAACCAGCGTACTTAATCGTGCCGTCTTCGTAGACGTGTAGACCTTCAAAGCGAGACTGCGCCAGAATGCCGCCTACCTTCTCCCAGTAAATCGTATCCGGTGCGCACGGCAGAATCAGGACGCGCCCTTCAACATCCGCTTTCATCAGCTCCACCATTCGTGAGATGGAGTAATCATAGCCGGAAAGCGTTTCCTCGATTTTCCGAGCCTCTGCGCACGCCTGCGGGGATAACCCCGCATCTTCGTAAGCCTTGAGCCTTTCCCATACCTCCTTCATCGTGCAGGTGCCGCTCTGCCGGCACGCCGAGTCTCGGCACTGCGCAAGGTCACAAAAGTTTCCTTCAAACGTCAGTCTTTCCATCACTCTACCTCACTTCCAAAAGCTCTGTATGCTGCCGCCTGCGGGTTTTCTGCCATCACCAATGCTTTTATTTTGCAGGTTTTGCACTCAACGAGATACAGCCGTTCCTCGCAGTAATACGCATAGAGCGGACTTTTGCAGAGCCTGCACGTCACTCCAGTAGCCTTTCCGATGTAGTCACGATTGTTGCCGTCGGCGTTGTAAACCTGATGGCACAGCTTGTCAAAGTTCGACGCACCTTTCATCATTCCTCCTCCGGCGCTTCCGGCAGCGGCATCCAGTGGGTGACTATACTGCCAATGCAGTCACGCATAGCTATTCCGTCATATCTTCTCCATGTATCCGCGCTTGTGCGGTACGCCTCGCCGACAAATATGCCGTCCGTAGCAAGAACGCGCGTTCCAGGCTTTGGGTGCCTGTCATCCACGCTAATCCACTGTGGCACTTTCTCCAGCAGCGCCGTGTTCTCGGCGGTCAGGCGCTCGATCATGGTGATAGCCTCATCCGCCAGCCGCTCCGCGCAACGCACATACTTCCTTTGTGGGCAAAGCCCGCAACCCTTGTCCTCATGCGTCGCGCAGATACGCAGCGCCCGTATAATTTCCTTTTCTGTCATGTCGTCTCCCTCCAAAATTCGTTGAACTTTTTCCCAGTGATAATTGGGCGGCACCATTCGCGCTGGAATCTCCGCCACTCAGAATCGTACTTTCCATCCTCTCCGCGAAATAACATGGCATACGGCACGAATCCAGCACGCATGGTCTGCGCCAGGCGCTTTTCAGCGTCCTCAAAACTGTCTCCGCCGTAGCCGCACAGCACATAGCAGCACATTGTATGGCTTACCGGGCGAAATCCTGCCGACCGCAGCTTCTTGCCCATCTCGATCAGCGGTTCCAGATCGTCACGAGTGTCATATGCCGTGTAGAGCCGCGCCGGTTTTACCTCATGTAAAATGTCCGCTTGCCATTGCTGCAATAGTGCCGGTTCTAAGCCTCCCGTAAAAATTGCCCTGTGTTTCTGCCTCTTAAGCATGTCACAAACTGCCCGAAAATGCGTTTCTGACGTTCCAAGAATGTTGTCGTCAAGGATATTCCAGCCGTCCACGATCGGAAGCTCCCGAATTACGCCATGCGCGCAACGCGGTACGGAACAAAACCAGCAGTCCTTTGTGCATCCCCGCGAGGTAAAAATCAAACCGTCACGCAGGTAAAGCCCCGGTGTGAAGCCTCCCATGCGATCATCGAATGCCGGACCGCCGACTTCTACCGGTACGCCGAGAATCTGCCATGCGTAATATAAGTCCTCGGCTTTTTCGAGATCCCATGTAAACGTGACGGAGATATGTACTGACGTCACGCCTGCTTTGATGCAGTCCGAGATGTTCTCAATCGTCGGCTCACTGAAGAACGCCAGCGCATCAGTCGGCGAAGCGTTAGTTTTGCGCGGGAATACGCGGGCAATCACCGTCTGCTCTAAATCGCTCACGTCACATTTCCCCTCCTATTTTCCGTTTCCCTCTTGCCGCCCTCCGGCAGTTTCTCGCCCCGCCATCGGTCATTTGGCTTATGTCGATGATCTCGGCGCGCTTGTCGTAGCCCGCGTTCCGTTCAGCCTCATAGGCAAGCCACGGCTCGCAGGTAGCGCCACATCCCGGCCCTCGATGTGGGCAATCCCTGCCGCATGGTCCGGCGTATTTTTGCCTGATCATGTCTTCCTCCTGAACTGCACCGTCACTTCCGCCTCCCAGCACTCCGGCGCGCGGATGACGATCTTCTTGTCTCTGCCTTCTTCCGGGTCGCGGACGACGATCCAAGTATTCATGCCCCATCCTCCATCATCCGCTGAATCGCCGCCCTCTGGAAATCAGACAGCTCGTCTCCGTGATGCTGCACGTTGTAGCCCGGCTTCTTCCCCGGCTGTGACGGCGTGCCCTTCTCGTGTTCTTTCGATTCCCACGTCAAAAACTTCTGTTTCCAGTTCCGTACGGGGTCACCCTTCCCGTCGACCCAATTTCCGGCAGAATAATAGTCGAAAAATTTCTGTGCCAAATTCGGAACTCCACGCTCCTTCGCGTATGCGGAAACATCTTCCAACGTAGGTTGTATAAATTTCTTACGTTTCTTCTCAGAAATAGAACTACTCTCTTTTCTATTTCCATTTCCATTTCCTAAAGGTAATACCGTGGTATTACCGCAAGCACTACCATCAGCCATACCAGAGTTATCATTTTCTTTGTTCCAACGCTTGCTGATGTTCTCCCTTTGACGCTGGCAATGTTTGTCTCTTTTTTCGATTTCAAGCTCCATCCGGCGATTGAAGTACTTGCCGTCCTCATCCTTCTGAAACTTGCTCATAACCTCGTCTGACGGCTTTTTGACAGCCCGTATGATTTCCTGCATCGTCATATGCCCGCGCTCTCTTTGGAGGCACAGGAGCGTGATATACTGCCCACGCTCCCGCATATCCATCAAGGCGCAGCCGGATAGGAAATCCGACGTGTAAAACAAGACGGCAGGGTCTTTGTTGTTTGCCATCCCGCCACCGCCTTAGAGCGGCAGCTGATCGCCGTCATCCTCGTCCATCATCGTAAACCCGCCGGGGTTTGCCGGGTCCTTCGGCTCCGAAGATTTCTTCCCTTCTCCGAAGTAAACACGGTTTGCCACGATCTCAGCAGACCGGCGCTTGTTGCCGTCCTTGTCCTTCCAGTCTCTGAGCTGCAACCGACCATCTACGACCGCCATGCTGCCCTTGAAGAAGTATCCGCTTACAAAATCAGCGGTTCCCGCCCACGCGACGCAATCAATGAAATCCGTCTCTTTCTCTCCGCCCTCCGGCGTAAAATCGCGGTCAACCGCCAGCGTGAAGGATGCAACGGACGTTCCGTTCGGCGTCTTTCTCAACTCCGGGTCTCGAGTCATTCTGCCCATAATAACAATGCGGTTCAGCATTCGCCGTCCTCCGTATCCGCCGCATTCTCTTCCGGAGCGCCAAAAATGACTTTCAAAACATCGTCGAAACGATACGAGGGCATCTTCTTATACGATTCAGCGAGCATGTCGAGCGTCAGGCACTTCTTCGCCAATTCCTCATACTTTTCCGTACTCAGTTTTACATAGGATTCCATAATTACGTTCCTTTCTTATAAATGTGGTTCAGCATGCTTCCTCCTTACAGCATGACTGTTACGCGCCCAGCTTCGATCTCGTCGGCAAGATGTTCCTCGAGGTATTCCTTGATCGTCTTCCGCGCTTCCAGCTTCCACATACCGCCGTCTGCCTCAACGAACGAAATGCCTCTTTCGTCAATTCGGATAAGGAACAGTCCAAGCGGCTGCTCAATTTCCTGGAAGGTTCTGTACGGGCGAAGTTTTACCAGCGGGCGAATCGTCGCGTTGGCCTGTAAGCTCACACCCTTCTGCGTGACAATCGTCGTAGCGACGCCAATATCGTTATAGGTGATCTTTGCGCCGGTCGTGATCTGCGAAAGCAGCTGAAGCGTATACGCGCGATCTTCCGAGTCTTGAAATCTGGTTTGCAGCGCGACTGCCGCCCGTTCGAACGTGAGTTTTGTTTCCGCATCCCAGCCGGGAACGTCCGTCGCACGAACAAAATACGGCGTTAACCGCTCAAACGGAGTATCCATATCCGGGGTTCTGAAAGCCTCAACGCAAAGATGCGATGGAATCTTGATAAACAGCTGGCCGTCTTCGGCATTAGCTGTTCCCTCCCGTAGGATCATCTTGCACAGCGCGTCGAGACTGTTCAGTTCAAGCGTTTTCGCGCCGTAAACATCCTCGTGGATTTCCTTGTAGTTTCCATTCGGCAGGACAGCAAACGTGTGGTCTCCAATTTCCAAAACCTGCGGCTTCGCCATAGCCTCAATTTTCTCGATAGCTTCCTTAATCATTTCATTTTCCTCCTTACGCATTTCTAACCAAATTCAAGACGGGTGCTACTTCCTGTTCTTCGCCCATCATATCCAGCTGGCCGGGCACGTTCGGTACCATTTCCACCGCCGTGACCTCGCCAAATTCATTTCCGGTGATATAAAGTGATGTCGCAACCGGATTTGTCGGGCAAAGAGCGCTTTTCACGCCGCAGGCAACCGATACGGTCTGCCGGTTGGAGTCTGGACGGAACTCAATGGTAAGCTGCACTTTCCGCTTTGCTGTAGCCTCTGTGTTCGGGTCAAGGATGTTGTCCACGACCTTTGTCATTTCGTAGTCGATTCTCTCCATAATCGCTCCACGAGCCATTTGGAGAATGCTTGTCCTTGTGTCTTCCATGATCTACATTCCTTTCTTGTAAATAAGCTTTTCTTCATCCCACCCGGGATATTTCATTTTTAAGTAGCGTCTGATATACGCTTTCATGTGCTCGCGCTTCGCCGACTGGTCGAACTGCTTGTGGCAGCCATCGCACAACGTCACAATGTTCTCTTCGATCCCAAGCCCACCCTGCGAGCGTGGGATGAAGTGGCACCACGGATTGCCGGGGCGGAGGCAGACGATGCAGCGCCCTCCGTCGCGCTCCCAGACGGCTTTCTTGACCTTCTCAGGTATCTTTGTTGCCTTCGTTTCCTTTCTCATCCTGCCTCCATTCCAGCGCCATACGCTCGAGCTCTTCCGGTGGCAGCGTCTCAATGCCCTGCTGTTTGCAATCCTCAACGACCAGATCAATGAGCCGCGCCATCTGCTTTGTGTCGTAGGTGCTCGAGCCGTAGTAGCAGATGACGTTCGTGCAGCCCGGAATTTTTGACGCCATGATCTCCGTGCAGCGCCCGAGTCCGTGCGATTCCCAGTCTTCGCGAAACCGCTTGACCGCTGCGTCCGGAATGCAGATCGTATCGGAGTTATTGCCAACATCCGGGATATAGTGCCGGTAGATTTCTTCCGGCGGCGCGCCCACCTTGACCGAAAGTTTATTGCAAAGCACCCAGAGATATCGGTTTGCATCCAGACTCCGCTTCTGGCGAAATTCCTTGATCGTGACCGTGTACTTCTTCTGCGGGTCAAATTCTCCGGCAACCATCTGGGCTTGTCCGGGCAGCTCCGGTCGTAGTTTCAGCCAGCTACCCGCCGCGTCCATGCTCCACGACGCTTCAACGACATTCAGCTCTCTCATGCCTTACTCGCGCAGTTCCAGCAAAGGCACCTGCCAAAGCGCTTTCTCGTCTTCTCTGCGACCTGTAAAGCGGTAAACTGCGTGCCGCCTTCTACGATCTGCGTGATCTCGCCTTTACAGTCCGCGCAGACAAGGCGAGGGGTGCTCGGTGTCTCAGCTTTCCCACCGTGTCCGAAGGTGTAGACCGTCTTTCCCTTCGATGCAAGCGTCAGCGTTTTGATTCGCTCCTGCTCGTCGTAGGTGATCTCCGTCACGTCAAATTGGTCAGAGCACTGCCAGCGGCCTGTCTTGTCGTTCTTCTTGTGCCTCTGGCACTTCGCCGCGTCGATCCAGATAAACGGCGCGGAGTAGAGTTCCCGTCCGATACCGTGCTTAAATCCGGCCCGTTTGAACGCGTCTGATGCTCTGCCCTTCTCGGCTTCTGTGTTGCTCTCTGTGCCTGCGTCCCACTTCCAGATCGGGTGGCCGTTTGTGTTGTAGTCCACGCCGATACCGCCGTACAGGACGCCGTCAACCAGCTTAAAATCATTCTCCCAGTTCTGCGCGCCGACGGTCTCATCCAAAAGGTCCGCGTCGGTTCTGGCCGTCTTGTACAATAGGATCGACGCGCCTTTTTCGTTGCACTGTGCCACGCGGCACTCGATCTCATCCGGTCGCAGTAGTCTGAATTGCTTCATTTTCATCCTTCCTTCCAAATGGGCACTCCCGCCCAACATATCTGCCAGACCACAAAATCGGCTCATCTGTCAATGCGCATCTTCTGGCGCTCTGGCGGTAAAACCGGCAGGCATCACAGCAGATGTACGCATTGCCTTTCAAGTCCACGGGGAACGACATACGAACCGTTGCTTCGACTTGGATATATCCGCTTACACCGGTTTCAAAGTTCGCCATGCTCCCTCCTTCTCAGCCGGGGCAGAACGTCTTCTTCTGATACCCCAGCTGCTCTAATATCCACTTTGTTCCCATCGTCTCTACCAGATCGCAAACGATATGATTGCCCGGGTCAAAGTTCTCAGAATCGCACACGAAGATATCCCCATCGTTTCCGGCGAAGTATTCTTCGCCTTCGTAAATCTCAGCGCCGAACCGGTCAAACATACATTGCGCTTGCTGCTTATCCTTCATCATCCACCAACCTGTATCTGGCATAGCTCGTATCCTCGCCATACCGGTTCTTGCTCGTTTCCATTTCCTTCTTGATCGCGTAACCCTCGCGCTTGAGATCAAAAATCCTAGCTCCCAGACGCATACAGCTGATGTCCCGAATCGCTTCCAGCTGCGTAATGCTTCCGAAGTCGCGCATATATTGCAGGATTCTCTCCGTCTGCTTCATGCTCACCTCCACGCTTCTGTAAACACCGTCCAAAACACGATATCGCGGTACGTGACCTTCTGCTCCTGAGTCGATTCGGGCGGATTCGCGCATGTGTAGCGGAACCACTCCCGCCATCTGTTGCACATGCAATTTTCCCCGCGCCCCTTCGTGCAGCTCTCACAAGGATGCTCCATATCATGCCCCCGTAAGCACCGCACCGACGAAGAAGCACGCCGCCGCGCCTCCAAGCGTGACCGCCGCCCGGAACAGACCGAAGCCCAACATAACCGCCGTACCGCCCAACAGCATACACGCCACAGAGAAGCAGGCCGTTTCCGCGATCTTCATCAGGCTCTTTTGCCGCTTGCGAAGCCGGACGATCTCATCCCACCTTTCGCCGAGCTCGCGCTCCCGCGCCGCCCGGTGGTTTAACTCCGTGATAATCTCAACGTCACTCATTTTCTCATCCTCCTTAAATAGTCTTCCTTGCCGAGTAGGGCTTTTCTGTTTGCTGCATAGCCTTTGCGTCTCTGAGCCCTTCGCAGCCCTTCCGCCGCTACGCATTGCCGAGCTTTGCCTTTGCTGTGCTGATCGGTGCTCGTCTTTGCCATTGCCTGTCAGAGCAAAGCGTGCGTTACTACGCCGTTGCCAATCCTTGCTTTACTTCGCCCTTGCCACGCGATCTCTGCTTTACTTCGCCTTTGCCGCGCCAGTCCAGGCCGCGCAGTTCCCTCGCGTCACTTAGCCTAGCCTTTCCGTCGCAAACATAGCATCCCATGCCGCCGCGAAACCAGACTGTTCTTTGCCTTTGCGAAGCACATCAAATCTCTACTGTGCCTTTGCCACGAATTGCATACCAAAGCCTTTGCGTACCCAGCATTGCAATACCAAGCCTTTGCTTCGCTACGCAGCTCCAAGTCATGCCCTCGCTACACACAGCAGCCGAAGCCCTTGCCGAACATAGCGATCAATGCCGCTGCCATCAGAGCTCTTCGTAGCGCCACCCCGCCATTGCGTCTCATGGCGTCTCCTTGCGCTGCCCTGCCATTCCGTTGCTGTGCCGCTCAGAGCCCCGCACGGCTACGCCTTTGCCTGTCATTGCCAAACCCAGCCGTGCCCTCGCATTTACTCGAGCACTTCGTAGGTGAACCGTCCCTTTCCGGAGTTCCGCCACTGGCCAATGCCTCTGAGCCGTCCGTAATCCAGCCATTCCAGGACGATATCCTTGTGCGCCTTTTCATCCAGCATCGTAATTTCAAACTCGATCGTGCTGCCCGCCGGAATCTCCTCCGAGTTCGCAAGCGCCACACGCTCGCCCTGCGGGGTCGGTGCTCTCAAAGGCCGCTGGCATTCGCCAATCTCGCCGTTGACCTGAATCGGGATGTGCCGAGGCTCGACGAAGATCAGACCGTCGATGATCTTCTTGTAAGCTTTCAAGCTCGAGCTCTTCGTGCTCTTGACTCTTGCCAGCATACCGCAAGCGTCCTTGAAAAAGCCCTTTACTTGGTAATCGTAAAGGGCCGGGCACCCGTTCGCGCGGGGGAAAACCGTCATGCCCTTGTCTGCCACCACGTCCGCGCCCAAAGCCGCGATCTCGTCTTCGATGGTAGAAGCGTCCGGCGCTTTCGACGCGATGAAATCCCGCGCCACGTTCTCATTGCTCGGCCACGTGCCAAGCACAGGCTCCAAAAATGTTAATCTGACTTTCATTCGTTTCAATCCTCCTAAATTTTACGGCTGATGCCGTGTATCAACGTCCATCCCAAGGAATCGCATAAATGGGATTCTCGGGATTTTTACCCGACTCGGGGTCGGGCAGCATACCGGGAAACCAAGCCGTTCCGGCCTCTCCCGCGCCATCTTCCGCAGAAGATGGGGGCTGCAACCGAGAATCTTTGCCGCAACGTCCGCGTTGATCATGTCCGATTCCGAAGACATCAGCTCCGCCAGATTTTGCGTTACCATCGTTCTCCCTCCATTTCTGTTTAATAATTTTTCAGAAATACTATCTATTCCATTTCCATTTCCTAAAGGTAATACCGTGGTATTACCGGAAGTGTTACCACACTATCGATGTGGTTCAGACTTCCTCCTTTTCTCTGCTGCGCCGCTCTACGACGGCATCAAATGCAGCATTCAGTCGCGCCTTTGCGTTCGGCGGCTTCCTTGCCCCGTTCAAGATCATGGACAAATAGCCTTTTGTAAGTCCAAGCTCTGCGGCAAGATCGTCGTATGAAACACGCGCATTGTGCATTTTTCCAATCAGTACGCCTGTCCATTTTTCCGGCAATATCGTCTCCTCCTTTTCTGTTTAATTTGTTGACTGCGGCGAAATGAGATGGTATACTTTTTTCGGAGGTTCGAAGGATGGAAAGCACCCTTTTACGAAAGGAGGTTTTCTTTTGCCCAAGAACTCTGTTCGGACGTCTGCGAAAGTAGCGTCCAAAGCGTCGAAGACGTTGAGCAGCAAAAAGTCGTCCAAGACAAGTAAGCAGCTCGCCGCTTCTGCGCTTTCCAACCGTCGGTCGAAGTAACCGGCACGCCGTCCCGGTGTTACCGCGCCGGGGCGGCTTTTCTTTACGCCGCAGTCAACTTTTGAAATTTGTTGTTGAAATTGTTTACTGTTTGTGCTACTATGAATTTGCGAGAAACACA
>ULPZ01037377.1_pt1 | contig 36496 bp, 30 predicted proteins | sample 1953991 | NCBI WGS metagenome assembly ULPZ01 (sample SAMEA4835642, study PRJEB28245) | human gut metagenome | biome: gut microbiome; material: fecal sample | place: Denmark | collected 2008
TCCTCAGAAGAGATGACTACACCCTCTACCTGCCGGTTTGCGGCAAGGGCGTACGTGAACGTTCCTATTAGTAATAGGAATGCGACAGATAAGCGTCTTTTCATCCGTTAAAATAATAAAATTAATACTTAAATTGAAAACGAGTTAATAGTGTGATAAAGTGGTAATGTGATAGGGTGGTACTTTATCACATTACCACCTTATCACCCTTTAGCGTGCTTTGCGCGCTAACTTAAAGCCCTAATGCCGTGTTAATACGGAGAATCATGTCTTTATAATGATATTTGGTTGCCACATCCGATGTTCCTAGGCGACTTTGAAGCAGATCCTTGATCCGTAACAGTTCACCTCGCTTCACGGAAATGGCATCTGAGATGCGGTTCAGTTGAGAGCCGTAGAAGTTCAATTCGCGACGGGCACCCATCCGGTCTGCATCCAACGAGCGATGAGCATGTTCATCACAACTGCAAAGCGGTAACTGGTTATCCAGCAGGAAATGATTGTCCATAAGCTTCTTGTTGATTTTTACCCCTTCGCTTTCGGCAGCGGCCGTAATCAAGGCATCCAGGAAGTTTTTCTGCAAGGTGCGTGTCATGACGTCAGGCAATGCTCCCCGTTCTGTTGTGGCAAAAATGCTGCGATGTAAACCATCCATCAGTTCTACGGCAGTAAAAGCCTTTTTGCCATTTACCGCTTCGTTTTCAAGCATACGTACCAGGCGGTTGTTGGATAAAAGATCCCACAGAATATAGGACTGGGCATTCTTCAGTATCTGCGTCGGTGCATTTTCTACCACACCCAGCGGAGTGTTACGAAGCAGATAGGTATATTCACCTACTTCTGTGTCGAATAACCACTTCGGATAAGTCAGTACCTCATCCAGTAAGAACTTCAGGGCAGCTTGTTGCTTTTCTTTTTCTACAAAAGTATAAGTCTTCTGTCCGTCACCCACAATTGTATTTTCTATATAGATACCACCGATGTTGGCGAGTACATGGTACAGATAATTATTCCATTGATTGATTACGGCATAGTATAAGCGGGAAGCTTCTTCATAAGTCTGTCCTTTTTCTCCGGTCGTCGTCCATTTTATAATTTCGGGAACGATCCGCTTCAGGTTTGCAATACCATATTGGGAAGAACGTACAGCATCATCACCCAGATCTTCGTTCTGTGCACGGGGATCTACGGCATCACGCACATCCTGCGCTTCGCTGTATTTATACAGACGGTCGGTATGGCGGCTCAGGAAATCATAAAGTAAATCCTTTTCTTCTTCCGGATTTTCTTTTCCATACCAACGGTAACCGTATTCGATGGCGAAGATATCGTAAGGACCGATATGCGGTGAAAGAGCGGTTATTCCGTCACCGGGTTGTGCCACGTAGTTGAAACGGGCATAATCCATGATGGAAGAAGAGGTAGAATTCATCAGGTCGGTGAATGACTTGGAGCGCAGGGAATCGGTGGGGAATGCCCATGATCCCATCATATTGTGGCGTAACCCTAAAGAGTGACCTACTTCGTGGCAGGCTACAAAACGCATGGCATCTCCCATCAGTTCATCGGATAACTTGATGCCACGGGCTTCCGGACGTACAGTACCTGTTTGTACGGTGATCCATTCCTGAAGCATATTCAGTACATTGTGCCACCACATGATATCCGCTTCCAGGATTTCCCCTGATCGGGGGTCCAGAATAGACGGTCCCATAGCGTTTGCTTTGGTGGAGGCTGCATAGGTCAGTACGGAGTAATTCACATCATCCATATCTACCGTCATGCTGTCGGTGATTTCTTTGGCGATAATGGCATTCTTGAATCCGGCACGTTCAAATGCCACCTGCCAGTCTTCAATGCCTTGTTTGATATACTTACGCCAACGATACGGAGTAGAGTTTTCTATATAAAATATAATCGGTTTAGCCGGTTCCACCAATTCGCCACGCAGATAACGTTCGCGGTCTTCCGGTTTAGGTTCCAGACGCCAGCGGGTAATGAACTGTTGCTTGCTGACCCGTTGTTGTCCGTCGCTGTAACTGAGCAAAGGATTGGTAAAATACCCTACACGAGCATTATCCAGTCTACCGGTCATAGGTGTTTCCGGCAGTAGCATCAGTGAAGAACTAACTTCAACGGTTACGTAGACGGAAGTTGTTCCTTCGGTCACTTTCGTTGTCAGTTCGGACGTGGCCACTACATTATTCTCGAATGCTTTGATGGAAAGAATACGTGAAAGGTTTTTGATGGAAGACGTTCCCAGATTAATATTGGTAAATACGTTGTTGATACTCGTCTCCGTTCCATCATAAATATCATTCACCTTGATAACCATCGTCGTAGAGTCATTATTGAATGCCTCAATCTTGAAGCCGGCTATCAATGGCGAGATGTAGTTGTCACGTACTGACTGGCTGATTGCGTCTCCGGCAGGAGCGAGGGGGAGAGGGCGGCTTTGACGGATAAGCAACTTATTCGTCGCCTTATCCTGTTCGAAGCGTACCATTTGGTTTTCATAATTCGTACCACGGTTCACTCCGGCCTCGTTCAGTTCGGAAGGAACGCGTTGAAGTTTGTTCACTACCAACATATCCCTGCCCAGTAAGTTCACCGGTACCTCAAAATAATAGTCGTTCTTTTTCTGGTACACATTGAACATACCACGGTGAATGATGCTACCGTCTCCGGTCAGTTTCTCGTACTCGTTTTTGGATTTAACACTGTCGTTTGGTTCACTCTTCTTTCTCTTTCGGAACCATCCCATAGAATCGGGTGTAGAATCTACAGCATACGCCATCACAGGTTCACACATCAAGGTGCCTGTAGCCACTGTAGTTAGCAGAATTGTTTTTAGTCTCATCAGTTATATCAATTATCATCAGGTTACCTATTCTACTCATAGAATTAAGTGTCGGCAAAGATAGTAAAACTATACTATGCTACCAGATGAATAGGGTTAGTTTTGACGTTTTTTCTTTTATAACGCAAAGAATCTTTCAATTATAAAAAAACAGTATCGTTTAAAATGGTATGATAATGAGTTTTCACCACAGAGTAACACAGAGTTTCACAGAGTTTAATCAATTTGAAATCAAAAGAATAGAACTCCGTGAAACTCTGTGTTACTCTGTGGTGAATTAATTCATAACCATACAGACATGAATCCATTTTCAGTTTAAAGTCAGTTTAGTCAAACAAACTCTTGAACTTCTTGAAAATCTTTTCCTTAATCGAAGTATTGGGCTTGAAGTTATCCGAGCTTTCCATTTCTTCAAGTGCTTTTTTCTCGTCTTTGTTAAGTGCTTCCGGTACATATACGCTGACATTTACCAATAAATCTCCCGTACCGTATCCGTTTACACTTGGCAGACCTTTTCCGCGTAGGCGGAGCACTTTGCCCGGCTGTGTACCCGATTCGATCTTTACTTTCACCTTTCCGTCAATGGTTGGTATTTCTACCGCACCACCTAAAGCGGCTGTCGGGAAGCTGAGAAGCAGGTTGTAAATCAAGTCATTTTCGTCGCGAATCAGTTCTTTGTCTTGTTCTTCTTCTACAAGAATCAGTAAGTCGCCCGGAACGCCGTTGTGTTTTCCGGCATTTCCTTTGCCGCTCATAGAAAGCTGCATACCTTCCATTACGCCTTTAGGAATATTTACGCTTACCACTTCTTCGCCGTAAACGATACCTTCTCCGGCACATACCTTACACTTATTCTTGATGATTTTGCCTTCACCGCCACAAGTCGGACAGGTGGCACGTGTCTGCATCGTACCAAGAATAGTCTGTTGGTTACGGATTACCGTACCGCTACCTTTACAGGTCGAGCAGGTTTCCGAACCGCCGTTACCCTCAGCCCCTGAACCGTGACAGTGATCACATGTAACGTACTTTTTCAGTTTGAATTTCTTTTCTACTCCGGTAGAAATCTCTTTCAGATTCAGTTTTACTTTTACGCGCAAATCCGAACCACGGAAACGCGGGCGTTGTGAACTTCCACCGCCGAATCCGCCTCCGAAACCACTGAATCCGCCTCCGAAGCCACCGCCACGTCCACCGAAAATATCTCCGAACATAGAGAAGATATCATCCATAGACATGCCCTCGCTGAAACCACCGAACGGTCCACCGTTTCCGGCAGCACCACTCATTCCGGCATGACCGAACTGGTCATAACGGGCACGCTTGTCCGCATTGCTTAGTACATCGTAGGCTTCTGCCGCTTCTTTGAATTTTTCTTCCGCCACTTTGTCACCCGGGTTCTTGTCAGGATGATATTGAATGGCTTTTTTGCGGTAGGCTTTCTTAATTTCTTCTACCGATGCTGTCTTTTCGACTTCCAGTACTTCGTAGTAATCTCTTTTTTCCATATATATTATGTTATTCTCCTACCACCACTTTGGCATGGCGGATTACTTTGTCGTTTAGCGTGTAGCCGGTCTGTACGCAATCCAGAATTTTTCCCTTCAGGGATTTGTCCGGTGCAGGGATAACGGCAATTGCTTCGTGAAAATCGGTGTCAAGAGGTTTTTCTTTGGTCTCAATCACCTTCACGCCGTCCTGTCCCAATACAGACATGAATTTATTATAAATCAATTCCACTCCTTCTTTCACGGCTGCTACGTCTGTGGCAGTTTCCATGTTTTTCAGGGCGCGTTCGAAGTCGTCTACAATAGGAAGAATGCTGCTGATGGTTTTTTCGGCACCGTTCAGAATCAGCTCGGCCTTTTCCTTCATGGTGCGTTTGCGGTAGTTGTCAAACTCGGCGGAGAGGCGCAGATATTTATCTTTCTGCTCTTCTATCACTTTGTTTGCTTCTTCCAGTTCCTGGGCAAGCTTTTCCTCTTCTGTCGGAGCTGCACTGTCCTGTACGTCCTCCTCTTGAATTTCTTCATTTTCCGCGGCTTCATCCTGCGTAGCTTCGGACATTAACTCTTCTTCGTTGATGTTTTCTTTTTCTTTCGGGTCCATATTTCTGTTCTTATTATACTTGTAAAAAGGATTTGTTTTCATTGCTGTCAAGGGTTTAAGTTAGTATATCGCTCTACTAACAAAAACTTTGCCAAATAGGCAGCATTTGTCTAAAACGCCGCAAAGGTAATACTTTTATGTCAGATTGACAGCGCATTTCTACGAGTATTCATGGAAAAATGCCTATCTTTGCACCCGCAAATGAAGTTTTCACCACAGAGTGGCACAGAGTCTCACAGAGCCTTATTTATTTGATTTCAATTTGACTCAGTGAAACTCTGTGCCACTCTGTGGTGAATAAAAAGCGATTCATTCGTATAAATTGTAAATCGATAAATAGTAAATAAATCAATGATTACAGTCTCTAATGTTTCCGTACAGTTTGGAAAAAGGGTGTTATTTAATGATGTAAACTTGAAGTTTACAAGTGGAAACTGCTATGGTATTATCGGTGCCAACGGTGCCGGAAAATCTACCTTCCTGCGTGCCATATCCGGTGATTTGGACCCTACGACCGGTTCTATTATGTTAGGTCCGGGCGAACGCCTCTCCGTATTAAGCCAGGACCACTTTAAGTGGGATGCACTTACGGTAATGGATACCGTGATGATGGGGCATACTGTTTTGTGGGATATCATGAAGCAGCGCGAAGTGCTCTATGCCAAAGAAGATTTCACGGATGAGGACGGTCTGAAGGTTTCCGAATTGGAAGAAAGATTTGCGGAACTGGACGGCTGGAATGCAGAAAGCGATGCGGCGGCTTTGTTGAGCGGTCTGGGCATTAAAGAAGATAAGCATTATGTGCTGATGGGTGACCTCAGCGGTAAGGAGAAGGTGCGTGTGATGCTGGCACAGGCTTTGTTCGGTAATCCGGATAACTTGTTGCTGGATGAGCCTACCAATGACTTGGATATGGAAACCGTGATGTGGCTGGAAGATTATCTGGCTAATTTTGAACATACGGTGTTGGTTGTGAGTCACGACCGTCACTTTCTCGACTCTGTCTGCACGCACACGGTGGACATTGACTATGGTAAGATTAACCTGTTTGCCGGTAACTATAGTTTCTGGTATGAATCAAGCCAGTTAGCATTGCGCCAGCAGCAGAACCAGAAGGCTAAGGCAGAAGAGAAGAAGAAAGAGTTGGAAGAATTTATTCGCCGTTTCAGTGCCAATGTGGCGAAGAGCAAGCAGACTACCAGCCGTAAGAAGATGTTGGAGAAACTGAATGTGGAAGAAATCAAGCCTTCTTCGCGTAAGTATCCGGGCATTATCTTTACTCCCGAGCGCGAACCGGGTAATCAGATTCTGGAAGTTTCCGGGCTGACCAAAACTTTGGAAGACGGCACTGTGCTTTTCCGCGATGTAAACTTCAATATAGAGAAAGGGGATAAGGTGGTATTCCTTTCCCGCGATCCCCGTGCCATGACTTCATTGTTTGAGATTATAAATGAAGAAATGAAGCCGGATGCAGGAACTTTCAGTTGGGGTGTCACTATTACCACTGCATACTTGCCGCTGGACAATACTCAGTATTTCAATACGGATCTGAACCTGGTGGACTGGTTGAGTCAGTTTGGCGAAGGAAATGAAGTTTATATGAAGAGTTTCCTGGGTCGTATGCTGTTCTCCGGTGAAGAGGTTTTGAAGAAAGCAAGTGTGCTGTCGGGAGGTGAAAAGATGCGTTGTATGATTGCCCGTATGCAGTTGCGCAATGCCAACTGTCTGATTTTAGATACTCCTACCAATCATCTTGATTTGGAGTCCATCCAGGCATTCAATAATAACCTGAAGACGTATAGAGGGAATATCCTGTTCTCTTCTCATGACCACGAGTTCATACAGACCGTTGCCAACCGTATTATCGAGCTGACTCCGAACGGTATTATTGATAAGATGATGGAATATGATGAATACATCACTTCTGACCATATTAAGGAATTAAGAGCTAAGATGTACGCACAGTAAATATCTGCTCTTTCAATAAAAAAATGTCGCCTTGCAATAACCGAATATTGCAAGGCGATGTTTTTAGGTGATTAAGCGTTCTTATGATCAGATAGTTCTTCTTTTTTGCTTTGCGAATAAAGGAGCTAAAGAAAATAGTGGTTGAAATCGAAGAAAAAGTCGGTTAAAGTTGTACTATATTGAAACATTTATTATTTTTGTACTATGAGAAGAAGAGTTGTAGCATACGGTCATTATTATAAAGAGTTCCTTGCTACCCTTACAGAGAAAGAAATTCAGAAAGTCAAATATGTGCTTTCGTTACTTGAAACTGACGACCGTGTACCGGTGAAATTTATAAAATCTATACGAGACGGATTATATGAGTTGCGTATAGAATACAATAGTAACATTTATCGTATCTTTTTCATTTTTGATGAAGGGCAAATAGTAGTTCTATTTAACGGTTTTCAAAAGAAGACACAAAAAACGCCGAAATCAGAAATAGAAAAAGCATTTAAATTGATGGAGGAATATTATGAGTACAAAAAACGGTATGATAACAGACATTAGTGCTGAACTTGAAAAAGAGTTCGGAGCACCGGGAACCCCCGAACGCGCTAAGTTCGATGAAGAAGCATACGCTTTTTATACCGGACAAATACTGCTTGATGCAAGAAAAGAGGCAAAGGTAACTCAATTAGAACTTGCAAAGCGAATTAACGCTACCAAATCTTACATTTCCCGTATTGAAAATGGTTCAATAAATCCGAGCGTAGGCACATTCTACCGAATAATGAATGCGCTGGGATTGAGAGTCGAAATCGTAAAAACAATAGGAAGTCTGTAAACAGAAAAGCCGGAGCACTAACCCCGGCTTTTTCATACTCCGATAGAAATATTTTCCCATTCACTCTCCCCATGTTTATTTATAAATCAGCTTATTCCTCCCGTCCTCTCCGAACAGGCTATCTCCCAAAGTCGTAATCTTGTTTCCTGTAGCTACAACATAACGCAGGTTGTCACATCCCATAAACGCGCCATATTCGATGGCAGTCACTCCGGCTGGCAATTCAAGCGTACCGCACAAGCGACCGCATCCACTGAATGCACGTTGTCCGATGCTTTTCAAACCTTTGGGAAGCTGGATGCGCAACAGATATTTTTTCTGGGTAAATGTATATTCGGGAATAACCGTAGTGTTACTTTTGCTCAGATCAACAGCCACAAGATTGGGCATATAATCACGTATTACGGTGAAGTCAGCTTCGTCCAGTTTCCCTTCTACGGTTAGGAAATTCACATCTTTCGGTTGCAAGCCCGCAGCCACTAATTCACTGGCAAGACTTCCCATTAAGCCTACTTGTACGAAAGCCTCTACAGGTTCTCCCTCTATCACGGCAAAGGTGTCCCAATGCTTCTTGCCACGGTAGGAGTCGCTGCTACCCAACGGAACGAAAATGGCCGTTATGCTATCCGCCAAAGCGGCCGGTAACAGGTTGGGAGCAGTCTTCTTTCTCAACTGGCATATTTTCAGATTTTCGCAACCCTTGAAGGCTGCGTCTTCTATGTTCTTGATTTTCTCTGAAAGAATTATTTTCTGGAGAGTTGCTTTTCCGGTGAAAGTACTGTCGCTGGTCTGCTGGCAGAATGCATAAGCCGGTACACAGTTGGGCGGATAAATATAGAAACGGTCGGGGTAAGTGCCGCTTTTACCTGCGTATGTACTGATAGATGCGTTGGAGATATCCAGCACTTTCAGATTCTTGAATTCATCGCGCAGATGTTTGAAGTCAATGGCATTTAGTTTTCCGGTCAATGTAAGATGGGTGACGCTGTTGGCTTCATCCTCAGTGAGCATGGATACCAGAGTGCCGGGCTTGGCTACAAAAAAAGTTTTATTATTAGCTGGTGTGCCTGCATTTTGTGCAACTGCTGCGTAAGTACATGCAGCCAGCATTATAGTGGCTAATGTTCGTTTTAGTTTCATGACAGTAATAGATATGTTTAGACAAATATACGCTTTTTGCAGGAATTTGCTTTCTATTTTTAATTTTATAGGTATTTTTGCTGGGGTATTAACATATAGAAACTAAGGATATGGAATCAATGAACAAGAATATAAATATTGCCCCGCAAGACTCGAAACTTATCATTTATCTGGTTGTTGCAGCAAAAGTTATCGTTTATATACTTTTGATGCTGGGATTTGCCGGAGTATTGGGAGCTGTTTGCATCAAAGCAGTCTCTTTTTTTAAGATAGATGGAATTTTGAAAGAAGTTGTCATGCAAAGTAGTTTTTTGGCGGGAACTTTCCTGGCGGCCTGGGTTCTGCTGAAGAATTGGGACCACCTTCCGATTACAGACTTGGGTTTATCCTTGAAAGGGCGGGCTAAAGACATCTTCTGGGGTACATTCGTTGCCTTGGCTATCTATACTGTCGGATTTGGAATATTATATGGGTTGGAAGAGATTGAAATTACTGCCGTACACTTTAGCGCGTACGATTTTCTGCTGTCTTGGATATTAATGTTGCTGGTTGCCCTTGCAGAAGAGATTGCCTTTCGCGGTTTTGTCCTGGGGCATTTGCTGACCGCAGGTGTCAATCGTTTTGTGGCATTGTTTCTTTCGTCTGCATTGTTTTCCCTGATGCATATTTTTAATCCCAACTTTTCTCTGATTGCTTTTCTGAATATTTTGTTGGCAGGGATTTTAATAGGTTCTACCTACATATATACGCGTAATTTATGGTTTCCTATCGCTCTTCATCTTTTCTGGAATTGGCTGCAAGGTCCGATTCTTGGTTTCGAAGTAAGCGGAGGACGATTGGGCGGTACTTTATTGTCTTTAGAATTACCGGAAGAGAATATCATCAACGGCGGTGCATTCGGGTTCGAAGGTTCTGTCCTGTGCACCGCGTTGATGATTATTGCTATTGCGATTATTCTGAAGATACAAAGCCGGAAAGTGAATCAACGATTATAAGTCATCTTCCAGCGCTGTACTCTTGGCGTAAGCCGTACTTTTGGCTTCAAAGAAATCGGTTTTCACCATATTGGCGTTTGAATACTGCAACACCCAGTGCATACTTTCCGGTTCTTTCCGGTTGTGCTCGTATAGCGGAGGATTTCCCAGACTGCTCCAGCGTAGGTTGCCCAGATAGTGAATATAGTCAGCAATCATTTGCCGGTTGAGTCCCTGTATGTTGTCGCCTATAACGTATTGTCCCCATTCAATTTCCTGTTTCACTCCTTCGCGCATCATATTCTCGTATATCTGCACTTTATCGGGGGTAAATAATTCCGGTTCTTCTTTTTTCAGTTCCAGGATGATGTTGCGGAACAACCAGAGATGCGTGTTCTCATCCCGGTTGATATAACGGATTTCTTGAGCGGAGCCGGACATCTTCCCGTTCCGGCTCAGATTATAGAAAAACATAAAACCGCTATAAAAATAAATACCCTCCAGAATATAGTTGGCAATTAAAGTCTTCATTAGCGTAAAGCCATCCTGACTTTCCTGGAATTCATTGTAACAGTTACCGATAAAGGTATTTCTTTTTAATAAATGCTCATCCGTTTTCCATTGGTAAAGAATGTCATTGCGTTTCTCCGGACTACAGATTGTGTCGAGCATATAGCTGTAACTCTGACTGTGCACACATTCCTGAAAAGCCTGGATGTGCAGGCAAAGATTTACTTCGTTGGCTGTGATGTATTCGCTGATAGTGGGCAGATTGTTGCTTTGCAGGGAATCCAGAAATACCAGGAAACTCAGGATTTTGTCGTAAGCAGTCCGTTCGGCTTCATCCAGCAGGGGATAATCCTTCGTATCCTGAGTGAGATTGATTTCTTCGGGAATCCAGAAATTGTTCATAGCCTGGCGATACCAGTCGCTTACCCATTTGTATCGCATATTATTGAAATCATTCAGGTTTGTCGTATTACCACCGATCATTTTTCTGAGGCGGATTTCCGTATCACCTGAAGGGTTGAACAGGGCATTTCTCTTTAGTTTTTTTGCTTCCATATTATTTTAGTTTTTAAGTTTTTATGATGCGCAGCTTTCACACTCTTCTACTTCCAGAGATTTGCTACGGACGTAATAGACTGTTTTCACTCCACACTCCCATGCCAGCAGGTAGAGATTCAGCACCTGGCGCATGGTGAATTCATTGGTGATGTAAAGGTTCAGGCTTTGTGCCTGGTCGATATGCAACTGGCGGACACCGGCGGCGCGGATGCTCCATTGCTGATCCGTCAGATAGGCACCTTTGTACAACCAGAATGTTTTGTCAGACAGTGACGGGGCTACACGTGGCAACATGGCTCCCTTCTTCTCTTCCAGGAAAAAGCGTTTCATCACCGGATCTGTTCCTGCGGTGGTTCCGGCTATGATGCTGGTGCTGCTGGTAGGGGCTATGGCCAGCAGATAGGCATTTCTCATTCCGGATGCTGCAACCTTTGCGGCCAGTGCTTTCCATGCGGGTGAGTCATAATTGCGTTTCGTAAAGTAAGCTCCGGTTTGCCAGTCGCTTCCTTCAAAGTAGTCGTACCGTCCTTTTTCTTTGGCCAGTTCAGCACTCGCTTCGATGGCGGCGTAATTGATACGTTCAAAGATCCTGTCCATGAAGCTAAGATGTTCCTCGCTTTCCCAGCGTATGCCACGGATGGCAAGTGCATGGTGATATCCGCTGACTCCTAAACCGATGCTGCGATAATGATGGTTGGTTATCTGTGCAAAAGGGATCGGATAAAAATTGAGGTCGATGACATTGTCGAGTGCACGGACCACTGTTGCCACTTTTTCTTTCATCTGTTGCTCGTCTTCCAACGGTAGATGTCCCAATGAAAGACTGGCGAGATTACATACCACGAAGTCGCCGGGACGGACTGTTTTCACCACTACCATATCCCCATCCTCCGTGCGTATCTCAGTAGAAACTGTCTCTATGGCCGACATGTTCTGTGCAATCTCCGTACAAAGGTTGGAACAATAGATGATTCCCCGGTGATTGTTGGGGTTGGCGCGATTCACGGCATCACGGTTGAAAGTGAAAGGTGTGCCTGTTTCTACTGCTGACCGTAGCACCAGTCTGACGATATCCTTAATGCTCATGCTGCGTTTGGAAAGACGGGAATCGTTTACGCAATCCAAATATCTTTTCTCCCATTCTTCTCCGTAATAATCTTCCAGGCAATATCCTTTGATGGTCATTATTTCATTCGGACAGAATAAATACCATGATTGGTTCAAATCCTCTTTCGCCATCCGCCAGAATAAATCCGGATAGCATACCGCCGGAAATATGTCATGGGCTTTCATGCGGTCATCTCCGTTGTTGGTGCGCAGTTGCAGAAATTCAGGCAGGTCCTTGTGCCATACGTCCAGGTATACGGCTACCGCTCCTTGTCTCATTCCCAACTGATCTACGGCAACGGCTGTGTCATTCACCAATTTCATCCACCGGATAACTCCTCCTGCCACACCTTTGAACCCCCGTATATTTCCACCGGCCGCACGTACTTTGCCGAAATACATTCCCATACCTCCACCGAACTTGCTGACCATGGCGAAGTTGTCAATGCTTCGGTATATACCTTCCAGACTGTCGGGCACGGTATCGATGAAGCAACTGGATAATTGATGATAAGGTTTTCGGGCATTGGCAAGTGTAGGGGTAGCCATGGTTACCTCCAGTTTACTCAGCAGATCATAGAATTTTCTTACCCATTGCAAACGGTTGTGTCTTTCCGGCATTGCAAGATGAAGGGCAATACCCAAATACATTTCTTGTACGGATTCAATCGGTTCATGGGAGCGTGTACGGATAAGGTAGCGTTTGACAAGCAGATCCAGTCCGGAATAGTTGAAGAGCTTGTCACGCTCCGGACATATAAATCCTGCTGCTTCTTCTATTTCTTCCGGTGAATAGGAGGCTAAAATATAACTGCCGTATAATCCTTCGTCCGTGAGATAACGCAGCTTTTCATAGAAAGACAGGACACCGGCGAACTCTGCCTGTTTAGTCAATTTCTTGCTTAACTGAAAATTGAGTAATCGGGCGGCAATAAACTCCCAGTCGGGGGCTTCCTGGGTAGTTAGCTCTACAGCCGCTTTTATAAGAGCCGTTAACCGTTCGTTCGGTGTCATTTCCGGTTTGTAGAAACTGGAGAATTTTTCGGCGAGCAGGGTCAGGCTGTATTCATTGCGCGGGAAGTCTTGCCCGATACCTTTCAGGGTGTCCGTTATTGTTTCGTCGCCAGTTTCATTTACTATGTGGTTGAGGGCTTTTCTCCGTTCTGTCCGTTGCCAGCGATAAAGGATATAGTTTTTGGCTTCGGCATAAAAGCCATGTTCCATCAGGGACCGCTCCACTTCATCCTGGATCCGTTCTACGTGGCGATTGCCGGTGTCACTGAGGATGAAATTTTCCACTTCATTTACCAGCGTGAGTATTGTTTCATCCGTAACACTTTGTCCGGTGCTGGCGAAGCTTTTTCGTATGGCAATGGCTACCTTCTCCTTGTTGTAAGGCTCTGCCATTCCATTTCTCTTGGTTATTTCCATGAGATGTTTATGTATAAAATTATTGTATTATTTCGCACTGTTTCCCTAATCCCACGAGTAGAAACAGCCTTTGATGAATGGTAGGTCTTCTGACTGACTCTTTGTTTTCAATGCCTTCCCGATGTCTTCTTTTCTACTGCAAGACATTCAGTGGCTATGGTGTTATTGAAAAGTTGTATAGAGCTTCACAGCAGCGGGACTGTCCGGGACTTTCACCCGATTCCCTTTTAATCCGAATGGCAGAAGAGCCATTCGGAACCAATTCGGGAACAAAGATAATTAATATTGTAATGGTTACAATATTGAGAAGGTTTAAAAATAGAGAATTATACTATTTTATTAGATAGCGTGATCTGGATATGATTGTATCATGAAGCGTCACTAACCAATTTCAAAGCAATCCGCTTGCGGTCCATATCCACACTCAGCACCTTGACCCGGACATGCTGGTGAATAGAGACAATCTCATTCGGGTCTGAAACGAAACGGTCGGCCAGCTGCGAAAGATGGATCAGACCATTCTCTTTGATACCTATGTCGACAAATGCGCCAAAGTTGGTGATATTGCCTACGATACCGGGGAGTTCCATACCTTCGCGCAGGTCGTTGATGGTGCGTACATTCTTGTCGAACTCGAAAATCTTTATCGGACCTCTCGGGTCGCGTCCGGGTTTTTCCAATTCTTGCAGAATATCTTTTAATGTCGGCATACCCACGGTAGGAGTGAGGTATTTCTCCGGTTTTATTTTCAGGCGGAGCTCCTTGCTGGCGATAAGTTCTGCTACGCTGCATCCCAGGTCTTTTGCCATCTGCTCTACGATGCAATAACTCTCAGGGTGTACGGCCGTATTATCCAAGGGGTTTTCAGCCTGTGGAATACGAAGGAAACCGGCGCATTGTTCAAATGCTTTGGCTCCCATACGCGGTACTTTCATCAGTTGCTTGCGGGAGGTAAATGCACCGTTTTCCGCACGATAGTTCACGATGTTTTGTGCCAGCTGAGGGCCTAGACCGGAAATATACGTCAGCAGGTGGCTACTTGCCGTATTCAGATTTACACCAACCAGATTTACGCAGCTTTCTACGGTCAGATCCAGTGATTTTTTTAATTTCGTCTGATCCACATCATGCTGGTATTGTCCCACGCCAATGGACTTCGGATCTATTTTCACTAATTCCGCCAATGGGTCCATCAGGCGGCGGGCGATAGATACGGCTCCACGCACCGTGACGTCGTATTCAGGGAACTCATCCCGGGCAATTTTGGATGCGGAATAGATAGAGGCGCCCTGTTCGCTCACCACAAATACCTGAATATCCTGTCTGAAAGTTTGATGTTTCAGAAAATCCTCGGTTTCACGACTTGCGGTTCCGTTGCCTACGGCGATGGCTTCTATCTGATAAGCTTCCACCATTTTTTGTATTTTTGATACAGCCTCTGCGGTTTTGTGCACCGGAGCATGCGGATAGATGTTCTCATTGTGGAGCAGATTGCCTTGTGCGTCCAGGCATATTACCTTACAGCCTGTACGGAAGCCCGGATCAATGCCCATTACCCGTTTTTGTCCCAGCGGGGAAGCGAGCAATAGCTGGCGCAGGTTCTGGACGAACACCCGGATGGCTTCTTCATCGGCCTGCTCCTTGCTTTGTGCGGCAAACTCAGTTTCGATGGACGATTTCAACAGGCGTTTGTAGGCATCCTGTACGGCCTCTGCCACTTGTTCTCCGCAAGCGTTGTTGCTACGGACAAAGCGGCGTTCCAGACGCTCTACACATTCCTCGTCATCAGGACTTATGCTGACTTTCAGCAGACCTTCGGCTTCGGCACGACGGATGGCGAGCAACTGGTGCGAGGTACATTTTTTCAGTGGTTTACTGAATTCGAAATAATCCCGGTATTTATCTGCTTCAGTTTCTTTTCCTTTCACTACTTTGGCGGTGATGACGGCTTGCCGGGAGAAGGCAAAACGCACGGTGTTGCGTGCCTGTTCGTCTTCACTGACCTGTTCGGCAATGATGTCCCGTGCCCCTTTCAGTGCGTCTTCGGCATCTTTCACTTCTCCTTTGACGTATGCTTCCGCACGTTTTTCGGGGTTGGGTTCCCGTTGCAGCATCAGCAATGTCGCCAGTGGTTCCAGTCCTTTCTGGCGGGCTACTTCCGCACGTGTGCGGCGTTTGGGTTTATAAGGTAGGTAGATGTCTTCAAGAACGGTGCTGTCCCATGTTTCATCAATACGTTTTTGCAGTTCGGGAGTCATTTTCCCCTGCTCGCTGATGGTGTTGATGATGGTCTCTTTCCGTTTGGCTGTTTCGTTCAGCTTCTCATAGTGTGTTTTGATGGCTTCAATTTGCACTTCATCCAGTCCGCCGGTAGCTTCTTTGCGGTAGCGACTGATGAAGGGAATGGTAGCTCCGTCTTCCAATAAATCGAGTGTATGGCCGATTTGCTTCTCGGAAATGCCGAGGGCGGTGGAAATCATGCGATGGAATAACTGTATCATGTTGAGTTGTTTTTGAATAATGAGGGTCAAAGATACGAAAAAAGAATAAAAGATATCTCTGTAGCCGAAAAACATATTATTTGGCTTCCCTATACATTGAGTTTATGCACTATTTTACCTACACGCTTACACTCACCTTCTGCATCGTCCTGTTCATCGGCAATAGAGTGGAGTGTAGGTAAGTGTAGGCAGAGTGTAGGCAAATTTACCTACACTCTACCTATGTCAGAGATATATCTTTGATTATCTTTTTGTTATCTCTCTTTTTTGCCTACACTATTCGTTTTTACACCCTTTCATTTCAGGCGTTTTTCCACCTACTTTTGTCCATCCAAAGCAGGGATTGTAAGTGTCAATCCCTTATGTCCATTGCGCAAACTACGCATGTATACTCTGTTGACATAGAGTGTTTTAGATATGACCACGATCGTGAATATCGTGACTCACAGTAGTGATACACATGCTTTACAATAGTGAAGCACGTGCACTACAACTGTACGCACATCCAAATGCAGCATTCTAAAACAAAGGAGAAAGGATCTGAATCCAAAGAAAAAGCTATGTAATAACAAGTAAAAGGGCATGTAATTCATAAGGAAGTAGGTACAAAGCGTTCACCAACAGACTATTGTAGCTGTGTATTTCAGCAGGTAAACGTTTATAAGGCTATTGAGGTAAATAATGACTTAACTACGCATTTTTTTAAATAGACCTTTCTTACTTCTTCAATTTTAGTAATTGTATTCTTCGGTAATATCTATTAATGTCTGTATTAATAGCTTTATGTTTATTATTATTGTTTATAGATATTCCTTTTTTGCACAAGAAATGTGTAATCACAGTCAATCTGTTTTTCCATAGATGTACACAGGAGATTCGTTGTGTATAGCTCTATTAAATTTGTTCTTTACCATACTTCTATGATTTTTAATGTCTGAATTAGTGATGGAAAAATATGTTTCAAGCTACGAAGATTAGTGTAAAAAAGAAAGAGTAAGTAAGAATCTTAGAATAATATTGATTATATATACTGATTTACGACGATTAATTGGCTGATATATAATTTATTGGAGTAAAAATGGATAGGTGTTCAAAAAACGTTCGTTTAATGGACACCAATATTTGTAAAGAAAATGTCTCTTATAAAAACATCAAGTTGAATAGATATTAATGATATTTTTTCAGAATGTAAAATCTTACACATGAGATACTTACATAAAAAAAGAGGGTCTGAGAAAATATTTTTATCAAACATTTTGGTCATTCAAAAAATACCTTTTACCTTTGCGCCCATTAAACGAACGATTAAAAGACAACTAATCTTTCTTAATCACCCGTTTATAGCTTTTGACTCCAGAAGCTCCACATAGATGTTTCACAGCTTCTTTTTCCGCGATGGTAGGAAGTTCTGAAATGAAATGAATGCAGCATAAGTTATTTAAAATAATCGCATTACATAATTTGACCGGTAGGTATTTCACTACTCCGGTGTCCCTAAAAAATATCCTTACGCGAAGTTGCTTTGCGAAAATATCATGACTGAAAGTACTCACTCTCAGCTTTCAACTTTCAACTCTCAAAATCTCCATTGGTTTGCTATTCGTGTCTCTTATAGTCGTGAACTGACTCTTAAGTCTATTCTTGATAAGGAGAACATAGAGAGCTTTATTCCTATGTGCTATGGAATGGTGATGAAAGGTGGTAAGCGTGTCCGTAGATTGGTGCCCGCCATACATAATCTTGTCTTTGTTCATTCTACGCGCAAACGTATTGATGCTTTGAAGGACGAGCTTGAGGGAACGATGCCTATACGTTTCATTATGAATCGTGAACATTGCCGTCCGGTAGTTATTCCTGATGCGCAGATGCGCAGTTTTATTCTGGTAGCGGGTAGTCACGATGAGCCAATTCTTTATATGGAAGCAGCCGAACTGAATTTGGTAAAAGGTCAGAAGGTTCGTATCACTGATGGTGTTTTCAAAGGCGTAATCGGTGAGTTTGTCCGTATTCGCCATGATCGCCGTGTGGTAGTCAATATTGAAGGTGTCATGGCTGTAGCTACTACCTTTATTCCGCCTTCGCTTGTTGAGCCGTTAACTGTTGATTGAAATAAAACATTTAATAATATGAATTCTAATTCTTCATCATTATTTTCCTTAGCCCATGATCTTCTAACCTACGGGCTTGATGGAAGTCCCATTTATGCGGACCAATTTACGCGTTTGAACCGTGATGTTTACGAACGGGCTATCGAACTTTACAACATTCATGGAGCTACGGCCGAAGAGGAGGCTGAACTTTGCCTTGGTTTGTTAGTGGCTTTCGCTGCAACGATTTATGATAATGGCTGCAAACAGGAATATATTCAGAATGTTCTGGATCGTAGCTGGGAGGTGCTTCCGAAGCTTTCTGCGTCATTGCTGAAGGTGCGTTTGTTAACTTATTGTTATGGTGAGTTCTATGATGAGAGTTTAGCAAAGGAGGCTCATGAAATTATCAATACTTGGGATAAGGCAGGGTTGAGCCCGGAGCAGGCGGAGATTGCAGAGGAGTTGAAGGGATTTGAGGAGAATCAGTATCCGTGGAAAGAATTTAATGGTGATTTAATAAAATGAATATAATAAAAACCTCGATAGACGGCGTTGTCATTATTGAGCCTCGTATTTTTAAAGATACTCGTGGCTATTTTTTTTGAGTCTTTCAATCAGGAGGAGTTTGAGGAAAAAGTATGTCATACTAGGTTTGTACAGGATAATGAAAGTAGATCTTTTTATGGTGTTGTTCGTGGTTTACATTTTCAGAAACCTCCTTATGCACAAAGTAAATTAGTACGTGTTGTGAAAGGTGCTGTGTTTGATGTTGCCGTGGATATTCGCTAAAATTCTCTCACTTTCGGGCACCATGTAGCAGTAGAATTAACAGAAGAAAATCAACGCCAATTTTTTATACCTCGTGGTTTTGCCCATGGTTTCAGCGTGTTGAGTGAGGAAGTTATTTTTCAGTATAAATGTGATAATTTCTATGTGCTACAGAGTGAAGAGGGAATTGCTTGGAATGATCCAGATTTAGAGATTGATTGGAGGATACCAGTGGATCAGGTGGTGTTAGGCGAGAAAGACAAACTGCATTCTGGTCTGCGAGATTTATTTCAGTTATAGGAATTATGAGAATGTACTGCAGATAATTGTGAAGGTGAAAAAAAACTTTGTTTTTTTAGATCAAGTAAGTGGGGAAGTTTTATATCTGCTTACTCGATTCGTTAACATATGTCAGAGTCTTTGAAAAGTAAAACCATTCGAGGTGTCGGATGGAGTTTTATTGATAATATTGCTAGTTCTGGAATTACCTTTTTGGTGGGACTTGTTTTAGCTCGTTTATTGACTCCGAGCGAGTATGGTATTATGGCCATGATTGCTATTTTTGTGGCAGTTTCTAATTCCATTATTGATAGCGGCTTTTCTAATGCTTTGATACGCAAAGTACGTATTGAACGCGTGGATTATAATACGGTTTTCTATTTCAATTTAGTAGTCAGTATTGTTCTGTATCTTGCTCTTTTCTTTGCCTCTCCTGTCATCAGCTATTTCTTTAAGGAGCCTATTTTGACAGAGGTGGTAAGAGTCATTGGATGTGTGCTGATTATTAATGCACTGGGGATTATTCCCCGTACTATTTTTGTTCGGGACGTTAACTTTAAACTTCAGACCAAGGTGTCATTAATTTCCAGTATTAGCAGTGGCGGTGTTGGCATTAGTATGGCCGTGTTGGGAATGGGAGTATGGAGTTTGGTAGGGCAACAACTTTCCCGGCAGTTACTGAATACGCTATTCTTGTGGATATATTGCCATTGGCGACCAATATGGGAATTTTCCATGCAAAGTTTCAAAGATTTGTTTGGTTTCGGTTCTAAATTATTGCTTTCCGGATTGTTAGACACGATATACAAAAATATCTATTATATAATTATTGGTCGTTTTTATACTTCTGCACAGTTAGGGCAATATACCCGTGCAGAGCAGTTTAACACAATTTTTTCGAGTAATCTGACCTCTGTCATTCAGCGTGTTAGTTATCCTGTACTCAGTTCCATTCAAGAAGATCCGGAACGATTACGTGAAGCTTACCGGCGAGTGATAAAAACTACGATGTTGATTACTTTTGCTTGTATGCTGGGATTGGCAGCGCTAGCAAAACCTTTAATCGTCATTCTGATAGGAGAGAAGTGGTTGCCTGCTGTTTATTTCTTGCAAATAATTAGCTTCAGTGGTATGCTTTACCCGCTTCACGCCATCAATTTGAACATCTTACAGGTTAAAGGTCATTCAGGACTATTTCTAAAATTGGAGATAATAAAAAAAACGATTGCTATCGGGCCCATTGCAGTTGGTATTGTGTACGGAATTGAGTATATGCTTTGGGGAAGTGTTTGTACCTCATTTATTGCTTATTTTCTGAATAGTTATTATTCTGCAGATTTGATAGATTATCCCGCTGGAAAACAAATTAAAGACATATTGCCTACTTTTATGGTTTCATTTGTTGTAGCAGTTGTGATGTGGGGAATTTCTTTTTGGAATGTTTCTAATTATATTCTGTTACCTATTCAAATACTGGTTGGCATGTTGTTGACTGTACTTATTTATGAACGACTTAAGTTGGCGGAATATCTTGAAATCAGACGTTTGGTGCTTTCTACCCTCAAGCATAAATAGAAAAATAGTAAACATATTTATTATAGTAAGATGGAAAATAAAGTAATTACGGTTACTTCTCCTTTACTTCCCTCCTTGGATGATTTTATGCCCTATCTTCAGGACATTTGGAATCGAAAGTGGCTGACCAATAACGGCCATTATCATCAGGAATTGGAGAAAGCATTGTGTGAATATTTAAAAGTACCTTATGTTAGTCTATTTACTAACGGTACGTTACCGCTGATGTGTGCTTTACAAGCATTACGTATCACTGGTGAGGTGATAACTACTCCTTACAGTTTTGTGGCAACCACTCATTCCTTGTGGTGGAATGGCATTAAACCAGTGTTTGTGGATATTGATCCTGTTACTTGTAATATAGATACTAATAAGATAGAAGCCGCTATTACTCCTAAAACAACTGCAATAATGCCCGTACATGTTTATGGTAAACCTTGTGACACTGTGCGTATTCAGGAAATAGCAGATAAATATGGTTTGAAGGTTATTTATGATGCTGCTCATGCTTTTGGGGTTGAAATTAATGGGCAATCAATATTGAGAGCTGGTGATATGTCTACTTTGAGTTTTCATGCTACTAAAGTGTATAATACTGTTGAAGGTGGGGCTTTAATTTGTCATGATGAAAAGACGAAGAGGCGTATTGATTATCTGAAAAACTTTGGATTTGCAGGTGAGACAACTATAGTGGCTCCCGGTATTAATGGAAAAATGGATGAAGTACGTGCCGCTTATGGGTTATTAAATTTAAAACAGGTAGATAGTGCTATTGAGGCGCGTTATCAGGTTGTAACTAGATATCGCGAAGCATTACGTAATGTAGAGGGGCTCAGTTTTATGGAAGATATGTCGGGAGTTCGTCATAATTATTCCTATTTTCCCATTTTTATTGATGCTGAAAAATATGGAATGACACGTGATGAGCTTTATTTTAAGATGAAAGAACATCGAGTTTTGGGTAGACGGTATTTTTATCCTTTGATAAGTGAGTTCTCAACTTATAGAGGATTGGAATCTGCAAACTCCAATAATCTTCCTGTGGCACATAAAGTTGCAAATAGTGTGATTTGTCTTCCTATGTATCATACCATGGATGTTGAGACAATCGATTATGTAGTTCGTCAAATAGTAAAATAGTGAAAAACAAACAAAAAAAACTTTTACTTCTTGGAGGATTAAGATATCTTCTTCCTGTAATAGAGTCTGCTCATGAGTTAGGGTACTATGTCATTACCTGTGATTATATTCCAGATAATATAGCACATAAATACTCTGATGAATATCATAATGTGAGTATTGTTGACAAAGAAGCTGTTTTGTCTTTAGCTCGTGAATTACAGATTGATGGGATAATGTCATTTGCTGTTGATCCAGGAGTAATTACTGCTGCATATGTGCAGGAGCAGATGGGATTACCGGGTAATCCTTATGAGTCAGTCTGTATATTGCAAAACAAAGATAGATTTCGTAATTTTCTGACTCAACATGGTTTTGCAGTACCTAAAGCAAAAGGCTTTTCTTCTGTAGAAGAGGCTTTGGCTGAAAAGTACTGGTACTCTTGGCCAATAATGGTTAAACCAACTGATGCGGCAGGAAGTAAAGGTGTAACGAGAGTAGATAAACCGGAGGATTTGAAAAAAGCCTTGGAATTAGCTTTTGAATATTCCATGTCAAAACGCGTGATTGTAGAAGAGTTTATAGAGAAGATGGGTTGTTCTTCTGATACGGACAGCTTTTCTGTAGATGGTAAGTTATGTTTTGTTTCATTTTCAGCTCAGCGTTTTGATGATCATGCTGCTAATCCTTATACCCCTTCAGCCTATAGTTGGCCCTCTACTATGGCAAAAGAACAAGAGATTGAGTTAGCATCTGAAATTCAAAGATTATTGACGCTCCTGAAAATGCGAACTTCTATTTATAATATTGAAACTCGTATAGGATGTGATGGTAAGGCTTATATTATGGAGGTTTCTCCTCGTGGTGGTGGTAATCGTCTGTCGGAGATGCTTCGGTTTTCTACAGGGGTTGACTTAATAACCAATGCTGTCCGTGCTGCAGTAGGTGATGAGGTGATAGATATAGAACAGCGGCCCTATAACGGGTATTGGGCAGAAGTTATTCTTCATGCAGATAAAGAAGGATATTTTATTGCTCTGGATATTAATGAAGAGTTTTCTATATCTCATGTTATTCAAACTGATTTATGGGTACAAGTAGGCGATAAAGTTTCTCCTTTTAACGGAGCGAATGATGCAATTGGTACGCTTGTACTGAAATTTGATTCAGGAGAGGAACTTGATAGTTCGATGAAAAAATTAGCTACTTGGATAAAAGTTGTAGTGGAATGAAAAAACGTATCGCTATCATAGGGGCATCTATTGGACAATTACCGCTTTGTAAAAAAGCCCGGGAAATGGGCTTGGAAACATTTTGTTTTGCTTGGTCTGAGGGGGCTGTTTGTCAGGACTATGTTGATCATTTTATCCCAATTTCCATATTTGAGATGGATGGAATCTTGCAATATTGTCGAGAAAAGGGTGTGGATGGAATCGTGTCTAATGCGTCTGAATCGACAGCATTAGTGGTGTCTTATGTGGCTGAAAAACTAGGTAAGATATGTACACCATATCAAAATTTGATGAATATTCAGAATAAGGTGTTTGTTCGGCAAAAAACTAATTCAATTCCTGGTCTTACTCAGGTAAAATTTGAGGTTGGCTCTTTTGATTATATAACGTCTTCCTTTCACCGACCTTATGTTCTTAAACCTATTAAAGGAGCTGCAAAAAAAGGGGTGAATTTTGTAAGTGATACTGTGACTGATTTGTCCATTCCTGCTGATTTGAAAGGTATTGCTTTTATGGCAGAGGAATATATAGTGGGAAAAGAATATTCTGTGGAGTCTATTTCTTATAATAATCGGCATGAGGTAATACAAATAACTGAAAAAGTGGGGACCGGTGCTCCGCATTTCGTAGAATTAGAACATCACCAACCTGCTTTTTTGTCAACTTTGGTTGAGTTGAAAATTAGGAATCTTATCCCACTTATTTTATCCTCAGTTGGTTTTATAAATGGAGCCTCACATACTGAAATAAAAGTAGATAACAAAAATAATATTTACCTTATAGAGGTTAACCCAAGAGGCGGTGGAGATTGTATTTCAAATTATTTGGTGAGTTTATCAACTGATTATGATTATTTGAAGCACATTCTCCTTGTTGCTTTGGATATGTATGAGCCAGTACGGGTACACAACATTGCATATGCAGGTATCTATTTTTTATCTGCTTATACCTCTCGTTTACTGCCGTATTTTGATATACCTGTAGAGGATTGGATGTTTATGAGAGAAAGGACAAGTACAGAGCTTACGGCTTCATGTTCCAACTATGATCGTGATGGTTTCATTCTTTATTGTTCAAATAGAAAAATTATTATATAATGAAGACAATTTTGGTTTTTGGTGCTACAGGTACATTGGGAGCGTATATCTCTCTTCATTTTCATGAGTTGGGATATAAAGTTCTGGCAGTAGGGCATAGGAAGAGTGATAATGGTTTTTTTGCAGACTACAATATACCTTATTATTCAGTGGATATTTCAAATGCGGAAGATTTTAGAAAATTGCCAACTGAAAATATTGATTTAGTTGCTCATTTTGCGGGGGCATTACCAGCTTCCATGCAAGGTTATAATGGTCAGTTATATATTGATGCTGTTATTAAGGGTACATATAATGTGTTGGAATTCATAAGGATAAATCATATTCCTAAGATAATTTTTCCCCAATCTTTATTTGATATAAGTTATTTGTTTGGTTCAAAAGTTCCAATTCCAGCTGATTCTGAAATGAAAGCTCCTATGGACGGTGATCACTCTATGTATGTAATATCTAAAATTGCTGCTGTTCAGATGATAGAGCATTATTATAAGGTATATGGCATAAAACGTTTTATTCTTCGCTTGTCACGTGTGTATGTTTATCATCCGAATCCCTATACGTTTACTAATGGAAAGAAAGTAATGATATCTGATCGGTTATTCATACAAAAAGCAGAAAAAGGTGAACCTATTGCGATATGGGGTGATCCGAATCGCCTTCTTGAAACGTGTTGTGTGGAAGATTTCTTACAAATAGTAGAAAGATGTGCTGAATCGCAACGTGATGGAGGAGTGTATAATATAGGTAGTGGGGGTACTACTCTTGATGAACGTATCCATGCTATTGTGGACGTATTTTCTCATCCTGGTAAAAAATCGGTTGTAACTTATGAACCTAATAAGCGTTCGTCTACACAGTTTGTTCTTGATATCAGTAAAACTAAATTTCAGCTTGGTTATGAACCCCGGTATTCATGGAAAGATTATTGCGAATGGTTTAAGAGTGAGCGTAAACTTCAACGTTTTGCGAAACTTTGGGGAAAAGAGGAGAATTATGATTAAAAGAATTATGAAAGGCAAATATTTTACTATACATAATGAGGCAAAATTTGAGGGATGAATAAAGATAAGTATTTTGGTATGTCTTCTCGTATTGCACGGTGGAAGATCAATACTCCATTTGAGAATTGGCTTGGTAGTAGAGCTGATAAATCAGAATTATGGAAAAATATATATGTTGGATATTATAGAATATTTGATAATGTGTATTATAAAAGTGGTGTGAAATTGGCAAAAGAGGCTATCGAATTGCATAAGGAAGAATTTAAAAATTATACGGAAAATTATATTATACGTGATATGATTTACAGTTTACACCGTTTTGGAATAAGTTTTCAAGATTATTGTATTTATGGTTTTATAGATAGAAATTACTATTGCCGAGCATCTTTTGTATCCGATAAATTGAGGTATTATTATTGTGATATACTGAATGAACAGAGTATTTTGTCACTAATGACCGATAAATATGCATGTTATCAAAAATATCAGAAATTTTTTAAACGCGATGTATTAGGATGCTATAGTGAGGCGGATAAAGAGAAATTTCTAACATTTACCAATAAGCATGAATGTTTTATATTCAAACCTTTAGAAGAACATTCTGGGCATGGAATAAGAATTTGTTCTTCAAAAGATACAGATATCTATGTCTTTTTTCAAAAGATGATTAGTAAGGGAGCTTTTGTGGTGGAAGAGCTTATTAATCAAGGTAAAGAGACTGCTGTTATGCATCCGCAGTCAGTTAATACATTACGTGTAGTCACATTCGTTTTAAAAGATAAAGTGAATATTATTGGCGTAACTTGGAGGATAGGGGTAGGAGGAGCTATAATGGATAATGCAGGATCGGGTGGTATATATGCGAGTATTGATCCAGAACATGGATTTGTTCAAACAGATGCGATTAACTATAAAGGAGTACATTTTAATATTCATCCGGATACGAATGTTCAGATTATAGGTTATCAATTGCCCAAATGGGATGAAGCCTTGTCATTAATACATAATATGGCAACTAATTTCAAAGGGACTACATTGATTTCTTGGGATATAGCGTACAGTGATAAAGGTTGGCTTATGATTGAAGCAAATGATAATGGAGATTGGAGCATTATACAATCAAATAAGAGAACGGGGATGAAAGAAGAATTATATTCATATATGGACAAGTTTTTTAAATTAAAAAATTAACAAGAATTATTCAAATGTAATATTGTTTACTGTTAAAAGAATGTTTGTAAGAATTCGTTGTGTTCTAAATTTATTACCGAGGAGTATAGGCGTAAGATTAAATAAAAACAGTTTTGCTATCTTTGATTTGAAAGCTATTTTGGGTAATATTTCAGAATAATAGACATCAAGACTGGATATTCACTATTTAATATTGTATATAAATGATTGTTCATCTTTTTAACGCTAATAAAGCTCATTTAGTTTTAGACTTTGTAGAGCATTTCCTGATTTCTATTGATAAAAAACAACGATTTATATTTTATGGAAATGATGACACGCCATGGGAAAAGTATAGAGCCCTAATGAAAGAGTATGATCATTTGGATTATTTTTTTTGTTTTTCATATCGTGAGTTAATAAAGGATAATATTCTTGATAAAAGAGATGTTATCATTTTGCATGGTGTAGACTATTTATGGATTTTAAATTTTGCTTTTAGTAAATTTAAAGAAAAATATTTTGTATGTTGGGGATCTGGTGCGAAAATCCATAAAAATATCCGTTCAAAAGCCGCTAGCTTAGTGAAAATTTTAATCTATAACCGTTATAAGGCGATAATTACATTAATGGATGAAGATAAAGAAACTATCAAAAAAGATTTTTATGTCAAGAATGTTATGACAATTCCCTATGCAGGAAAAATATCTAGGATTTTAAAATCTCAATCTTACGACTCTTCTTATCACTGCAAACCGGTAGTTTATCTAGGGAATAATTCTCATCATATTGCTTCTTATCTTGATTTAATTGAAAAACTAAAGCCTTTAAGTGGAAAAGTTGAAGTTCATTGTATGCTAAATTATAGTTTGAAGAGGGGAAAGGTATTTGATTTATTAGTAAAGAGGGGTAGATTTATATTTGGAGATGATTTTATGCTTGATACTGAATTATATTCTCTAGAAGATTATCCTTCATATATGAATAAATGTGATATTTATTTATGTGATGTGGCAGAGCAAACAGGTTTAGGAGCAATAGCTGTGCTTTTATATTTAGGTAAAAAGATATATTTAACGGGGAAGAACCTTCATTGGGCAAAAAATATTGGATATAAGGTCTATGATATAGCTGAATTAAGTTATGATAGTTTTTGTTTTCCTCTCAGTTTGAAAGATAGAGAGTATAATAGACGATTATATAGTGATAGAATAAATAAAAATCAGAAGATGTGGAAACTTTTTCTGGATAAGCTGGATATAGAGTGAGTGCAATGATTATTTCATATGTTAAAGAAGATTTGATAGATGGGGTATTATCGCTTTGTGCAATTGGACAAAATGTTTTACTCTTATTGCAGGTTTTTTTAGGAGACTCTGGAATATTACCTGTTGAATTAGTTGCTTCATTTAGAATATTGAGTTCTGCTATATTGGTTTTAATGGCAATCTATGGGATACTTTACCGTGAATGTTATTTGATGATAGGAACATATATTTTTATGAGCCTATTATTTATTTTATCATATTTTTTTTTCCCAGATAATAATGAATATCTTATTCAAGATGGAATACGTTTTACTTTTTTCATAAATATTCCAGTCTTTTTGAGTGTTATATCTATCAGGAATAGCGCTGTTTTTTTTGATTATGCGTTACGTATGTCATATATATGTACTATTATTGCTGTGTTATATGCTTTTTTCTATTTTACCGATAATCTTCCTGCTTTAGATGGGAGTTATAATATGTCATATGGATATGGAATTTTATTTCCTGCTTTATTTCTTTTATACAGAAGCGGTAAGAGCAATACGATTTTGTTTTCTGTGTTATTTATATGTATTTTATTTATTGGGAGTAGAGGGCCTTTATTGTTTATTGTGACTTTTCTATTTATTAGACTATTTTTTTTCGCAACTTCACAAATTAGATTATTATTATTATTATTGATTTCCATATTCTTTTTATTAGTACCGATTATTTTGAATGCATTGCAAAAAATGTTAATAAACGGGATTTCCTCTCGTACTCTATATTTATTGTTAAGCGGTGAAATTAGTAATGATACTGGTAGAGATCTTCTCCAAAATAATATTTTAGAGAAAATAATGGAAGCGCCAATATGGGGATATGGAATATTTGCAGATCGTTTCTTCTTAAATGGTTCATATTGTCATAATGTATTGTTAGAGGTCGCTGTTGATTTTGGATTACCTTTGGCATTTATTTTAATTTTGATTTTCTTGTATTTAATATATTCTTCAATAAGAAAGGCTAAACAAGAATATAAATTATTCATCATTCTTGTTTTATGTTCATGTTTTCTTCCTCTATTTGTAAGCTCTTCATTCTTAATAAATTATACTTTTTATTTTTGTATAGGAGTATTGTTGGTATTCTCGAAAAAAAAGTGGTTTCTGTCTTCTTCTTAACATACTAAAGAGTATATGGTAAGCAGTCAAAAAATGGCTATTAATTGAAAGTTCTATCTTCGCTGGCAACCCAATTTATAGAATAATGTATAGCAGTGAAGATCTTGAAAGGTTTTACTTTCAGTACCAGACTGAGGCTTTGCCTCATGGAGAATCTCTCCAATCGTTTTGTGTTAAGCACAAGGTTCCTTATAACATCTTTCAGAAATGGTTCAAGGATACTCGCAAAAAAGTATTTGAAGTTCAGATTGATGGCGTTCCTGAGATAAACCATGCAGAAAAATCCAAGACTAGTGATCAGCCTCAAACTGTATCAAAAATCAGTAATGACAATCCTGTCCGTATTTGGATTGACCTTCGTATAAACAATGGATTACATTTATCCCAAAAGAATCTAAGCTACCAGGATTTAGTTCGGATGGTAGAGAATCTGGAGGGTTTATGCTGAGTGTTACCGGTCTCAATCATTTTTATTATGTCCGCGCCTTTACCGACATGCGTTGTAAGCACAGCCGTGTGTTGTCTATCATTCGTGAGCGACTTCACCGGGAGCCAAGTGCTGGAGATGTCTTTATTGTCATGTCTCGCAATCGAAGAATAGTTCGTATGTTTTCATTCGATAATCGTTCATACAGTCTGTTCGAAAAGAAGTTTGTCGCAGGCTATCAGTTCATGAAAGTAGAGCGTAATGGAGCGGATATTGTCTATCGTATTGACTGGAAAGATGTGGTTCTGATTCTTGAAAGTCCTGTAGTTAAAATATTAAAAATCAGATAATTAATTTATTCATCTTCTTGCTGTTTTGTGATTATTTCGCTATCTTTAATGCTGTAAATCAAAGGTTTAAGTATGATCGATCTGCAAGATATAATTACAACAAAACGGGAGTTGTTGAGTAGGGAAACCTACTCACGAACCCCAATAAATTATAGTGAAGATATGGCAGCCGATCAAAAAGACCGATACATTCAATACCTTGCCGGGCAGAATCAGGAACTCAGGCTGACAAGTGATGCCATGAAGCTTGTCTTGGAAGATTTTATGGCTAAGATGAAGGGGCTTGAGGATCAGATGTCAGCCCTGCAATCGCAACATGCAGGTTTGGAGAATCGGCTATCTGAAGAACATAAGCTTCGCAAATCGGCTGAACGTAAGGTCAAGTCGCTTCAAGAAAGACTTGATTTTGCAAATCAGGACCGTTTTGGTGATAGACGTCAAAAGATACACTCTAAAGCTAAAAAGAGTGATTCTGACCGTAAAAAGGAGAAAGATGATTATGATGGTACCGATGATACGCTTCGTACGGACTCGATCGGTCATGATCAGCCCCAAGAGGTAAGAGAGTCTTCCGGTAAAGATCGCGATTTATCGAATCGTCCTGACGGTTATAAAACGATGGGAGTATCCGGAGAAGCGATAGGGCATCCTTCTGATTTGACAAAGGTTCCCGGTCGTATCATCGAAAGAAGGATGGTACGGGTATTCAGTTTCCGTACTTTCCTTGCGGAAGAATGTTTTGAGATGGTTCATTACGCAGAGCCGGGCAAAAAGCCGAAGTGGGGTTATTTCCCCTCTGAAGGCCATCCGGAGGTGATAACTAAATTCGAGGGTACCAAAGCTACTCCTGAATTTCTACAGGCTATTGCCTATGAAGTTTATGTAAAGAATGTGACCTTTGGTCTCCTTCACCAATGGCTGACAGATATGGGAATGAGCATTTCTAGAAACACATTGCGTAATTGGCTTAAGAAGGGCAAGAAATACCTGGACGAGTTGGTTTGTGTATTGAAGTCCATCGCCTTGGAAAAGGACTCGATAGTGAACTGCGATGAGACCTGGTGTAAGGTGCGTAAATATGACCACTATAAGAAGTGTTATATTTGGGTGCTGGTCAACAAGGCTCAGAAAACAGCTGTTTTCTTCTATGAGAATGGCTCTCGCGGTCGTGAGGTACTTACAGACTTTTTGGGTGATGCGGAATTGAAGAGTATCATGTCTGACGGCTACAATGCTTATGTATTTATCGGTGATGAGTTGAAGTCAGCCCAGTTTAAAGATACCGTGCATCAAGTTTGCATGTCCCATGCAAAGAACAAGTTCGTCAAGGCTTCCAATCAAGGTGGTGAACCGACAGCTGAACGTTTTTCCAATTTATTAAAGGGATTCTTTATGAGAGAGCGTGAATGTGATGATGCCGGATTAACTCCAAAAGAAAGGTTGCGAGAAAGGCAAAGCCTGGAAACGAAGGACCTGCTGATAGAATTGCGCAGCCTGTTGGACAGTGAACTGTCAAAGGATTCAGCATTTAGAAGTCAGTATTATACAGAAGCTCTTAATTATCTGAATCGGTTCTGGAAAGAGATATTTGCTTACTTGGATGATGGTGAACTGCCGATAGACAATAATCTTGCTGAGCGAACTATTCGAAAGCTGACTACTCAGCGTAATAATTCACTTCATTATGGCAGTGATGCCGGTGCTGAGATGGCTGCAACTTATCACAGTGTAATAGGAACGGTAAAGCTTCATGGCAGTTCTATCTGGAACTTCATCGGAACTTTTTTCAAAAATATCTTTAACGGGTGCAGGGATTATGTTAATATGGTTCCTGACAAAATCACTTTGGCTCCCAGCCAATGTTAAATTCAAAACTAATTAATTAACAAAACTCGGTTTAGGGCACTGAAAAGTGCCCTTACAAAGGGGTATGCCCTAAATTGAGTGCTTACGAGTATATGTTCATTCTATGAATAAATTGAGCTAATAGCTTGCTTTTCCTGTTTACAAATAATAATATCTAAAATATGAAAGAGTATAAAATTGCTGTAATCGGTCTCGGTTACGTGGGGCTTCCTTTGGCCCGCTTGTTCTCAACAAAATATCAGACAATTGGTTTCGATATGAATCAATCGCGTGTAGACGCTTTAAATGCTGGGCATGATACAACTTTAGAAGTATCAGATGAATTGCTTCAAGCAGCATTGAAAGCAGGCTTTAGGTGTACTACTCAACTAAGTGCAATAAAGGATTGTAATTTTTATGTGGTGGCAGTGCCAACTCCTGTAGATATGAATAATCGTCCAGATTTGAAGCCGTTGTGGAGAGCTAGTGAGACTATAGGAAAAGTTATTTCTAGAGGAGATATTGTGGTTTATGAGTCTACTGTTTACCCTGGAGTGACAGAAGAGGAATGTTTACCTATTGTTGAGAAAATTTCAGGATTGAAATTTAATATTGATTTTTTTGCTGGCTATTCTCCAGAGCGTATTAATCCGGGGGATAAAGAACATACGGTAGAAAAGATTAAAAAGGTTACCTCCGGATCAACTCTAGAAGTAGCTGATATTGTTGATCGAGTTTATAGTTCTGTGCTGATAAATGGTACTCATAAAGCACCTTCAATAAAAGTTGCAGAGGCATCTAAAATTATTGAAAATTCGCAACGAGATGTAAATATTGCTTTTATGAATGAGTTGGCTAAGATATTTAATGCAATGGGGATTGATACCAATGACGTGATAGAGGCAGCCGCTTCAAAATGGAACTTCATAAAATTGAAGCCTGGCCTTGTCGGAGGTCATTGTATCAGCGTAGATCCTTATTATTTAATTCAAAAGGCTCAAGTTTATGGCGTTTTACCACGTATCATGTTTGCCGCACGAAGATTGAATGACGGCATGGGGGCATATGTTGCTAATCAAGTTATTAAATGTATGAACAAAAATGGTTTAATAGTAAAGGATTCTAAAATATTAATACTTGGTGTTACCTTTAAGGAAAACTGCCCTGATATAAGAAATACTAAAGTTATTGATATGTATCATACTTTAAAAGAATATACAGATAACATTACAGTTTATGATCCATGGGCTAAGGCTGAGGATGTAAAGTCTGAATATGGTATTGAAATTGAAAAAACTTCTGAAGTCTTTATCATGAATAGTTTTGATGCTGTTATTTTAGCGGTCGGTCATAGAGAATTTGAAAAAATTACAGTTCGTGATTTGCTACAAGAAAATGGTATAATCTATGATGTGAAAGGAATTTTACCTCAAAATGTTGCAGATGCTAGGCTCTAAAAAGAAGATTGTACATTTATGTTTGGGTAATTTTTATATAGATGGATATTCGTATCAAGAAAATATGTTACCCAAGTATCATGTAAAGATGGGATATGATGTTACCGTTATAGCTTCCTTAGTTTCCTTTAATACAGATGGTAAATATTGTCTTTTAGATTCAGAAAAAGAGTATCAGACTTCTGATGGTTATAAAGTGATTCGAATGGATTATAAGAAAGGATTTTTGAGAAAAATATATAAACGTTTTCGATTTTATACAAAGACATATGAATTATTGGAATCAGAACATCCTAATATCATATTTGTCCATAATACTAGCTTTGGAGATGCTATATATGTGAAAAAATATTTGAAAAAGCATCCCTGTGTTGCTGTATATGCAGATTCCCATGCAGATTGGGTGAATTCTGCAAGAAATTTTCTTTCAATGAGAATTTTACATCAGATTGTCTGGCGTCATTATACATCTGTACTACTTCCTTATTGTAAAAAAATTTATGGAGTTTTACCGGTAAGATGTGATTTCTTGCACAAAATTTATCATGTTCCTCTAGAGAAAATAGAGTTATTACCTTTAGGTGTAGATGATGACGCTATACCTGTGAATAGAAAAGAGATTAGAGTGAACATTAGGGAAAAATTGGGTATAAAAGAAAATGATGTTGTGATAATAACGGGGGGGAAGATTGATATTTTTAAAAATATTCATTATTTAATGCAGGCCGTATCTGAAATAGATGATGAAAAACTTCATCTGATAGTTTTTGGTACAGTAGTTCCTGAACTGAAAGAATATTTTGAGAGTTTATTATTTAATAGAATACATTATGTTGGTTGGTGTAATTCTAAGCAAGTAATAGATTATATGATTTCGGCAGATGTTGCATGTTTTCCTGGAACTCATTCTACACTGTGGGAAGAGGCGATCGGTTTATCATTACCCTGTATCTTTAAAGATTGGGAGGGAATGCATCATGTAGATATAAATGGAAATTGTTTGTTTTTACAAGATGATAATATAGAGGGGATTAAAACTGCTTTACTGAATATTTTAGATAAGGGTATTTATGAGAAAATGTTTCTAAAAGCCCAATTTGCAGCTACTTCTTTTAAATATTCCGAAATTTCTAAAAAAGCTATTGGATTGCTTTAATATATTAATTTCATTTTTGCATGACCTGTTCTTTAATAACTACTACTTTTAACAGTGGTAAAACTCTTGAGGATACAATTCAATCAGTGTTTTCTCAATCCTATCTGAATATAGAGTATATCATAATTGATGGTTTATCAGAGGATAATACAATTGATATTATACGAAAATATGAACCATTATTTCGAGGTCGTTTAAAATGGATAAGTGAAAAGGATAATGGTCTCTACGATGCAATGAATAAGGGAATTAGAATGGCTACAGGAGATATTGTAGGAATTATTAATTCTGATGATTTTTACCATCGAAGAGATACCATTTCAAAGGTTGCGGAAGCTTTCCAAAACAAGGAAATACAAGCGGTTTATGGAGATGTCCGTTTTGTGAATCCAGATAATCTGGATAAAACAGTGCGCTATTATTCGTCCAGAAATTTTTCTCCTAGTCGTTTTCGCTATGGTTTTATGCCTGCTCATCCTACTTTCTTTACTTACCGGAAATATTTTGAAGAATTTGGATTTTATAAAACTGATTATCATATAGCTGCGGATTATGAATTACTGATTCGTTTTCTGTATACACACCAATTGAAGGCAAAGTATCTTTCTCAAGATTTCATGAAAATGAGAACAGGTGGTGCAAGTACTGCCTCTATTAAGAGTAATATTTTGCTAAATAAGGAAATAGTTCGTGCATGTAGTGAGAATGAGATTTGGACATGCATGCCGTTGCTGTTTTTTAAATATTTTATAAAAGTGTTTGAATTGTTTTTAACGAAAGAATAATGAAAAAAGTAGCATTACTAACTGGAATTACTGGTCAGGATGGTTCCTTCCTTGCTGAGTTTTTAATAGATAAAGGTTATGAGGTTCATGGTATCCTCCGTCGTTCATCTTCATTCAATACCGGACGTATCGAACATCTATATCTGGACGAATGGGTACGTGACATGAAGCAACGACGCTTGGTCAATCTTCATTATGGAGATATGACGGATAGCAGTTCTCTTATTCGCATTATTCAACAGGTGCAACCAGATGAGATTTATAATCTTGCTGCTCAGAGCCATGTGAAAGTATCTTTTGATGTTCCTGAATATACAGCCGAAGCAGATGCTGTTGGAACACTCCGTATGCTTGAGGCGGTTCGTATTCTTGGTTTGGAGAAGAAGACTAAGATTTATCAGGCTTCTACATCGGAACTTTATGGTAAAGTTCAGGAGATTCCCCAAAAAGAGACTACTCCTTTTTATCCTCGTAGCCCATACGGTGTAGCAAAACAATATGGTTTTTGGATAACCAAGAATTACCGTGAGAGTTATGATATGTTTGCAGTGAATGGTATTCTTTTTAATCATGAAAGCGAACGTCGTGGAGAGACTTTTGTAACCCGTAAGATTACCCTTGCTGCTGCCCGTATAGCCCAAGGTTTCCAAGATAAGCTGTATTTAGGTAATTTGGATGCCCGTCGTGACTGGGGTTATGCCAAAGATTATGTGGAGTGCATGTGGCTGATTCTTCAGCATGATACTCCTGAAGATTTTGTAATCGCTACAGGTGAAATGCATACGGTCCGTGAATTTGCTACGCTTGCCTTTAAGGAGGTTAGTATTGAACTTCGTTGGGAAGGTGAGGGGGTTAATGAAAAAGGTATTGATTTGAAGACCGGTAAGGTTCTTGTTGAGGTTGATCCTAAGTATTTCCGTCCTTGTGAAGTGGAACAATTATTGGGTGATCCGACAAAAGCCAAGACTCTGCTTGGTTGGAATCCAACGAAGACCGGTTTTCCTGAATTGGTGAGAATAATGGTGGCGCATGATATGCGTTTTGTGAAGAAGCTATATCTCAAATCACAGATAACGGAATAAATCTTTAAATCTTCCATGAATATACTTATAACAGGAATTCACGGTTTTGTGGGTTCTAATCTTATAGCGGCCTTATGTGAACATCATGCTCTCTATGGTCTTGATATCATTTCTCCAGAAAAGAAGGGAGTTGTGAGGACTTTTTCGTGGGGGGATATTGAAACGACTTCTTTTCCTATGCAACGTTTGCCTCGCTTTGATGCTATCATCCATCTGGCCGGTAAAGCGCATGATACGAAGAATCAATCTGCTGCTCAGGTGTATTTTGATATCAATACGGGATTGACGCGTAAGATTTTTGATTTCTTTCTAGAGTCTGCTGCCCGGAAGTTTATCTTTTTTAGCTCTGTTAAGGCTGCTGCCGACAGTGTAGTGGGGGATATATTGAGGGAGAATGTGATACCTACTCCTGTTGGTCCTTATGGAGAGAGTAAGATTGCTGCGGAGGATTACATAAAGGAACATTTTGTTTTGCCTGATACCTTTTCCGTGAATAAGGAGAAAACGATTTCATTCAAAGAAGAAGTTGTGAGATACTCTGATAAGCGGGTGTATATACTTCGTCCTTGCATGATTCACGGTCCTGGTAATAAGGGTAATCTGAACTTGCTTTATAATGTAGTAAAGAAAGGTATCCCCTGG
>ULPZ01044866.1_pt1 | contig 35318 bp, 29 predicted proteins | sample 1953991 | NCBI WGS metagenome assembly ULPZ01 (sample SAMEA4835642, study PRJEB28245) | human gut metagenome | biome: gut microbiome; material: fecal sample | place: Denmark | collected 2008
GGCTTATCCTATTGTGTTGTTTATCAGTGTGATACTGTGAAGTCTGTATCCTGAGACGCGGCACGCCACGTCTCTACTACGTTCCCGCATCAGGGTGGGGGATATGGCTGTTCGGGAGGGTAGCGATAGCCGGGCGCGGGTGATGAAAAAAACGGTGAAACCTGCCTACGACGTGAAGTTTCACTGTAATTCGTTCTGTATCAGATGTCCAGTAGCCGGCGTGAAACGGTGAAACTTCATCGTGGAAAAATATTTTTTGCGGTGGAGAGCAGTTGCCGTGAAAGGGAATCGCCTTTGTTGTCAATGACAGGTAAGGGCTTCTCTGTCCGAAACGGGTATGTCCTGAAGTGAAAGCCGTTGTGTTCTGGCTAATGTACTACTTGACGATGATAAAGAGGGACTTTAGCGGGTTAAAGAGGGACTTGGTCTGATAGAATAATGGTTAACTCGCAGCGTGATAGCAGTTAACACCTGTCACGATAGCAGTTAAGACTTTGTGCGATAGCAGTTAAGACTTTGCGCGTTAGGTCTTAAGACTTTGTACGATAGCTCATACAATTTATGATAAGTCGGTTGGTTGTAGGCTTGATTTCTGTTCCGTTTGTGTGGAAATAATTATCTTTGTGAGAAATCTTGAATATACGACTATGACTCGCATTTATTCCTTTCTGACGTTGCTATGCCTGTATCTGTTTGTTTCCTGTGCTTACAACAAACATGTGGAACCTTTGTTGGAGGAGGCTGAATCGTTGGTGCAGAGTAGTCCTGACAGTGCTTACAGGCTGCTTGCTGCCTTGCCTGTCGACAGTGGCGGATGGTCTTGCGGGCAGGTTGCCCGTTATGGATTGTTGCTTGCTCGTGCCACGGACAAATGCATGAAGCCGCTTTTGCCTTGCGACTCTTTGCTCGATGTGGCGTTGGAATATTATGCGGACAACACGCCCCACCGTGCTATGGCTTTGCTCTATAAAGGCAGGTTGGAGAAAGAAATGGGACAACAGGAGGAGGCTACCCGTATGTTCCAGGAAGCATGGACTATACTGAAAGATAAATCGGGGGAGGCGGAGATGAAAAGGTTGGTGCTGAGTTCGTTGGGAAGTCAGTATTTGAACGGCTTTTTGTATGTAGAAGCTGGTAGAATGTATGAAGAATGTTTGGATTACTGTCAAACGAGCCAATCTAAGGCTAATGTATTGAACAGTTTGAGTGTAGCTCGTTTCGCAAGTGGTAATAAACAAGAGGGGGTGGCTTTGCAGCAGCAAGCTATGGCTTATGCAGAACAATCTGGTGATTCGGCACTGATTGCGCGTATGGAACATAATTTGAGTCTTAAATATTATGATTTGGGAAAAATAGATTCTGCTATCTGGTTAACCCGGGACGCTATCCGTCATTTACCGGATGAGTCTTCATCCATAGGAGCATATTGTGGAAATTTAGGCAGGCTGTTATTGGAGAATGGTGCACCTGACGATACAGTGTCTTATTACTTGTCTTTGGGACTTGAGTATGCTTCTGGTGCGTTAGGGCGCAGCTCTGCTTTGTTGGATATGTATGACTTTGAAAAATACCGAGGGAATTATAAAGCGGCTATTGAATTTTTGGAAGAACATGTAGAATTGCTTGATTCAATGTTTGTGACTGAGAATTCTACTGAGATAGAACAACTGATGTATGAGTATAACACTCGGATGAGGGTACAGGAGGAACGTGCCGATGGCCTCCGCCGACTTTGGACTGTAGGTGGTTTGGCTATGTTTGTATGCTTTGTTTTTGTGCTACTCTATCAAAAACAATCCTATAAGCGGAAACAAGAACAAACCATTTATTGCAAAACCATGCAGCAGACACATGAACAGATAACACTATTGCAGGCAAGGGTACAGGAAAATCAGGCTGCTTTGGTCGCCATGAAGGGTGAGCAGGATTCACTGTTGAAGGAGCGTGAAGAGAAGAACTGTGAAATAGCCCGTCGTGAGCAAATGATCAGGCAGCTGGAACAGGATATCCGCCGTCTGCGTCGTTGGCAGTTTGAACAGAGCACCGTTTACAGGAAAACCAGGATGTTGTCTCAGCAGACATCGGAAGACAAAAAGAATCTGAAAGTATTGAACAACGCTGACAGGGCAAGGCTGAAACAAATTGTATTTGAAGTTTGTGCCGACTATGTAATCTTATGCCAAAAAGAATATCCCAAAGCGACTGAAGATGATTTGCTCTATCTTTGCTTGGTAGACTTGGGACTTGACAATCGGACAATTGCTTTCTGTTTCGGTTTTTCGGATACGCATCCCATCAATCAGCGTAAGTTGAGGTTGAAAGAGCGAAGAACTGGTCAGGTGTGACTTTTTAATTTCATATCTATTTGAACTACAGTTGTATATGTTTTAATGGTGTGACTGTATATCTTTTGCGGTTAGTGGCTGTTGCCCTAATTTTGCCGTCATTAAAACCAATAAAAATGTAGAGATATGAAAATGAAATGTTCGTTTTTTGTGTTATGGATGTTTTTGTTGATACCGTTAATTACCTATGCAGGTGAAAATGAAAAAACTTCTCGAAAACATCGTTCGGTATTTAGAGTGATAGCCAAGTCTGAACATGATGTAGAACGCTGCCCAATGGCTTGTAATGTGACTGTATCAGATGTAGATAATGCTATACAGATTTGTTTCATGGGAATCTTGTCGGATGTAACCGTAAGCGTGACTGATAATGAAGGAAATATTGTATTGCATGAATTATTGTCGGATATTCAGGATGGACAAATTTGCTCTTTTGATAATATGGAAAATTATCCTTATACTGTGGAAATGACATCTCCAAAGTTTGATATGTTAGGTGAAATTATCGAAGAGATAATTTACTGAAGATTACAATTTGAGTCTAATACATATTAATTAATCTTTTTAATCATGAGAAAATCAATTTTGCTAATGTTGGGTGTGCTGTCTTTGTTTTCGTGCATCCAGGATGAGAATGTCTTTCTTGTAAATGAGTCAGACGAGGCTAAAGTACAGGAATTGACTGCGACAGAAGCACAGTCTAAGTTTGCGAGGATTCTGTCAAAAGCTGTATCGGGCAGTGTGGAAGTTCGCCGTTTCTTGAAAGACGAAGCGCTGAAACAGTTTGATAATGACTACGATGTGTTCTATCCTTATGTAAAGGATAAGGTGGTGCAGGGAAGTCAGACGTTCAGGGATATTCTGTTGTCCTATTGTGACAGTGACAAGGAACTGGAGCAGGTGGAGCAGGCGCAGCCTTTGCTGACTATCCTGGTGCCTGACTTGACTTTGTTCTGGGAGTTTGATGCCTCCAAATGGGATGTTTACGACGAAGAGGTGGCTGTGTTGTGCAGGGAAGACAAAGACAATACGTTGTATGAAAACGGCGAGGCCATCGGGCAGATGGAAACAGGAGATATACCGGCATTTCCTTGCCTGGTAGTTAAGACCAACGAACGCTTGCGTGTGAATACAAGCGTGACGCGTGCCGACGGCGGTGCTTCCTACGAATTTGTCGACGATGCTTTCGATGGCAGCAAGCGTGCGCCCCAAACCCGGCACTGGGATGCTGACATACCTTTGGAACCTCAGGAAGATTTGGAGGCTTATGTGAGTGGCAGCAGTCTGTTACCTTCTGTCATTCAGTCATATAAGGAATTTAAGAACGTATTTAATGCTTTTCATAGAGACTATGTATATTATGGTATTACAAAGGAAAATAAACCAGGAATTTTAAATCAAAGGATCAGAGAAAAGTTGTATCGTATGTGTATAAATCCTACAGCTTTTATAAGGTTGAGTGACGATGAAGTTGATCCAAAGTTGCAAAATACGACTCAAGAAAAGAGACAACTATCAAATGCTGAGATTCTGCAAAGAATCTGGACAGATGGTGCATTTGAATTTAGAATTTACTATTACGTGGGAGCGGAAAATGATGATAAAGTAATGGATAGAAAAATGAGTTTTACATGCAGGGCGGATAAATTGTTCTCAGTAAGTCAGGTACATTTGCATCATAAAAATTCAACGGCTTTTCGCCATCAAAAGAATTTTTATACTGTCGATGCGAAGAATTTGAAACCTAAATGGCTATATGTGGATAAGCTATTTGATAAAGGTCAGAATCGTGTGTTTACAGGACCTTGGGATTTATATTCTAATTCTTCTGTGATTTATATGTTTGCATCAGAATTCGATCCAGATGGATCTAAAACTATAACAAAAACTGTATCAAGTGAATATGTTAATAAGGCAGATTTTTCCATAGAAAGTGAAAAAGGTGATTTCCCTGTTAAATTGGGTTATGGATTTTCCTCGACGAAAAGAGTTACTGCTGTAGCAGAGATAGAAACTACTATCGGTTCTGATGAATTGGGTACAATTGAGTTACGTTTTACAGATCCTATAATACTTGATGATAAGAATGGCACTTACAGATTATATAATTGTTCTAGTGGAGATTTACAAGTTACATTCCTACCTATAGATTCATACAAATAGAACGACAAGAGGGTGTGTCAAAATAAGAATCAACTATCAAAAAGAATGTCATTAGCTTTGCTCAAGACAGTTCTTATTTTTATATTTAGGTATAGTCTGAGCGCAGCGAAGAATCTCGTAGGCATCTGCTCCTGTTTTTGAGATCCTTCGCGATGCTCAGGATGCCAAAATGATAGTCCAGCTTTATTTTGATACACCCTTTTGTTAGATAAATGATAAATAACCTTTGATTTTTATGAGTAATATAAAGCCTTTTTTGTTTTTATTCTTTCTTTTTCTGTGTGCGGCTTGCAGCGACGACGATTCTCCCCAGCCGGAGAAAGAGCTGCCGGTGATAAACTATTTTCGGGGTACTGTCAACGGGCAATATGTCTGCTTTGAGTGTCACGACCGTTATATCTGCCCGATAGATATCAATACAATGAGTTATTGGCCGGGAGAGTCTATTCCCGTGGAATTTACTGTAGGCATACCGATACCTCCGGTAGAGAATCTGGAAAATGGAGGCAGACTGTATTTTAAGTTGACCCCTGCCCGGACCGGATTGTATGAGATTTACCCGCAGGACGAATATCTGACAAACAAGCTGGTTCTGGAGGTATACATTGCCGAACCGGGTATCAGTTTTGTGGCCGATGAACATGAACCGTTCAGGATATATGTGGACAAATTGTGGGTGTTTGACACATTGCCTTATATTAAAGGTCGCATGGAGGGGACGTTGCACAGTCTTCATGATGCCAGTAAGACGGTGGTGTTCGAGGATGTGGAGTTTCGTGCCGGTCATGTGGGAGGACTTTACACCGATGAGGCGTTGCAGACTTTCATAGAAATGTAGCTATATACTGATATACAATGAAACAAATCAAGTATTCTTGCTTCGTTTTTTTGCTCAGCCTTGTTCTGTGTGCGGCTTGCAGCAACGACGATGTACTGGTTCTTCACCATCCGGCAGAGCCGGAAGTACTCTGTTATGTGTATGGAGAGATAAACGGTGAGCCGTTCAGTGTGGAACAGCGGGAGCCGGACCAGACTTTCGAAGTGACTTACACCCGGTATTCGCCCGACGACATTGCCGACAGCCATTGCCTGATTTGCCTGCCTTTGGGCGATGAATTGGATGGCAAAACCCGGCCGGTGCTGTCTGTACCGCTGGCACCTGTTCAGAGAGGATTCTATCAGATATTGAGTGAAAACGACCCTTTCTTGGGCATAGGTGCGTATGTGGAAGTGGACGTGCACCAGCAGGGAATGACCCGTGCCGTTGTCTATGAGTCGGGCGATAAATATACGGTCAGGCTGTGCATCACGGAGCTTGGCTTCTACTACGGTATCTATCCTTGGATGAAAGGTTATCTGGAAGGTGTATTGTACGATGTGCATCATCCCGACAGGCTTCTTGAACTGAAGTCGGTGCTGTTCAAGGTGGGCCCTACTTACCTGATGACGGATTGGGAACTGGAGCAGTTTGCCAGATTCTAAATGAAGTAGTTGTTGGGTTGATAGCCTGAAATCTTGGTTGGATAGTGTCGGTGCGCCAAGATTTTCTTATACGTCGGTCGGTAGTCTGCGCACTTTTCTTTACTTTTGTGTCAAGAAATACCGTAATCTTAAATATGGCCAATCTATGAAACAATACTTGATAGCATCCTTGCTGTGCATTGGCGCGGCAAGCACGCAGGCACAGCAGCAGACTGCTGCACACGGGTACCCCATCGACCCGGTACCTTTCACTTCCGTCAAGATAACCGACAGCTTTTGGGGACAACGGCTGGAAGCCAGCCGCACGACCACCATACCCCTGGCCTTCAGCAAGTGCGAGGAGTCTGGTCGCTATGACAACTTCGTGAAGGCGGCCCATCCCTCCGACACCATCCGGGTGGGTGGCTTTTCCTTCGACGACACCGATGTCTACAAGACCATAGAGGGTGCCAGCTACATCCTGCAAACCTATCCCGACAAGAAGCTGGAAGCCTACATTGATAGCGTCCTGCTGCTGGTGGCGGGGGCGCAGGAACCCGACGGCTACCTCTACACGGCACGCACCATGAATCCCAAGCATCCGCACGACTGGGCCGGCAGCCGCCGCTGGGAGAAGGTGGAGGAACTGAGCCACGAATTCTACAACCTGGGACACATGGTGGAAGGTGCCGTGGCCTACTATCAAGCTACCGGCAAGAGAAACTTCCTTGATATCGCCATCCGTTATGCCGACTGCGTCTGCCGGGCCATTGGCGACGGTCCCGACCAGCTGGTGCGCGTGCCCGGCCATCAGATTGCCGAAATGGCGTTGGCGCGCCTCTACCTGGCTACCGGCAACCGGAAGTACCTGGACCAGGCCAAGTTCTTCCTGGACAAGCGCGGCTATACCTCGCGACGCGACGAGTATAGCCAGGCGCACAAGCCCGTGGTGGAGCAGGACGAGGCCGTAGGTCATGCCGTCCGTGCCACCTACATGTACTCGGGCATGGCCGACGTGGCAGCCCTGACCGGTGACTCGGCCTACATTCATGCCATCGACCGCATTTGGGAGAACATTGTAGACAAGAAACTCTATATCACCGGTGGCATTGGTGCCACGAGCGATGGCGAAGCCTTCGGAAAGAACTATGAGTTGCCCAACATGTCGGCCTATTGCGAGACCTGTGCCGCCATTGGCAGCGTCTATCTCAACTACCGCCTCTTCCTGCTGCATGGCGAGTCGAAATATTACGATGTGCTGGAGCGGACGCTCTACAACGGGCTTATCTCGGGCGTGTCGCTGCAGGGCGATGCCTTCTTCTATCCCAATCCGCTGGAGAGCCTGGGACAGCATCAGCGTCAGGCATGGTTTGGCTGCGCCTGCTGCCCGTCCAACATCTGCCGCTTCATCCCCTCCCTGCCGGGCTACGTCTATGCCACGAAAGCCGACAGTCTGTATGTCAACCTTTACGTGTCGAACACGTCGGAACTGAAGCTGAACGGCAAGCCGGTGACCGTGGAACAGCAGACGGGCTATCCGTGGGATGGCGACATACGGGTGAACATCGTGCGCAACCGCGCCGGTGCCTTTACGCTGAAACTGCGCATTCCGGGTTGGGCACAGAACCGTCCGGTGCCCGGCGACCTTTATCGGTATGTGGACGGCCTGCAGCCGAACTATACACTGGAGGTGAACGGTCAGCCGGCCGACTATCGGCTGGACAAGGGTTATGCCTGCATCAGCCGCCGCTGGAAGGCGGGCGACCGGGTGACACTGCGGCTCGACATGGAACCGCGGGTGGTACGTGCCAATGACCAGGTGGAAACCGACCGTGGCCGCATAGCCGTGGAGCGTGGTCCGGTGGTCTACTGTGCGGAGTGGCCCGACAATGACTGCGAGGTGCAGAGCCTGCTGGTGAATCGCCAGCCGCGCTTTCAGGCAGAGCAGAAGCCCGATATGCTGGGCGGCATCGTGATGCTGACTACCGATGCGCAGGCACTGGCCTACGACGACAGCGGACGGCTGACGACGCGCGACGTCCGCTTGTCGCTCATTCCCTATTATGCCTGGGCGCATCGTGGCCCCGGTGGCATGATGGTTTGGCTGCCGCAAGATGTCAGCGCCGCCCGTCCCACGCCGCAGCCCACGGTGGCGTCGCGCAGCTGGACGACGGCTTCCTACGAGAGCAAGGCTCTGAAGGCCATCAGTGACAGCTATGTGCCTGCTGACGGGAACGACCGCAGCATTCCCTATTATAACTGGTATGGACGCAAGGGAACGACGGAGTGGGTGACCTACGAGGCGGACCGTGCATCCATGCTTTCGTCGGCCACCGTCTATTGGTACGACGATGCTCCCTGGGGCGACTGCCGGGTGCCCCGTGCCTGGCGCCTTTACTACAAGGACAAGGCCGGACTGTGGCAGCCGGTGAAGCCGTTGGGTGACTATCCGCTGGCGAAAGGAACGGCCTGTACGGTTAAGTTCGAGCCGGTGAGCACCCAGGCTATGAAGTTGGAGGTTGACCTGCCTGACGGCTATTCGGCAGGGCTGTATGAGTGGGAAGTAAAGTAAACGTTCTATAATCGTACCTCCTTCTTTAACATCTTTAACCCCAGGAGCTGGTAGCGGGTACGGCTCCGTTTGTATCTTTGCATCCGCTAAAAAGGAAGTATAAAAAGACATGACATCAACCCTGACTATACGCAAAGCAACCGTGGCCGACTTGCCGGTTGTGATGAAGCTTTTTGACAGTGCACGCAGCATTATGCGTGCCGATGGCAATATGCACCAGTGGACAGGCGGCTATCCTACGGAGGCCATTGCCCTGCACGACATTGAGCAAGGCCATTGTCATCTCTGCATTGGTGCCGATGGCGAGGTCGAGGGGACGTTTGCTTTCATTCCCGGCCCAGACCCTACCTACCTGCACATCTATGAAGGCTGTTGGGCCGAGACGGAGCAGCCCTACGCTGTTATCCACCGGCTGGCATCGTCGGGGCGGGTGCATGGCGTGGCCGATGCCTGTTTTGACTGGGCTTACAGCCAGGTGCCCAACCTGCGGGTAGATACGCATCGCGACAACCGCATCATGCAGCGCTTTCTGCTGAGCCGGGGCTTTGTCTATTGCGGCATCATCTATCTGCTCAATGGCGATGAACGGCTGGCTTATCAGAAGTGTGCTGGATTGCAGGCAGGGCAGATTTAGTCTGTATTCATTGGCCGTGTGCTGCGGATGTAGTACATTTGCGGCGGTTAACCCTAAAGTAGAATCCTTGAAATCATGACTCTTGCACAACATATAAAACGTCCGTTTGTCTGGCTGGCCCGCTTTCGCCATCGCCGGGGCTACGGGGTGCATTCTCCTTTTGCTTTCGAATTTATCACGCGTGTCATCTATGAACGTGCGCCCTATTATCAGTATGCCGGGTTGGCTCTCCGTCAGCGTGAAGAGGCGCGGCAGCGAGGGAAGGAGTGGGCACAGGCCGAACTGTTGCGTGTCAAGAAACTGTTGTTCCGTCTGGTCAACCGTGCGCAGCCTGCCTGTGTGGTCGATGTGGGCACTCCTTCGGCGGCTTCCCTGTACCTGTCGGCAGCTTGCCGCAAGGCCGAACTGACGCAGGCGGCCACCTTGGACGATCTGTTCCTCGATGCCGGTGTGCCGGTCGATTTCCTTTATCTGCATGCTTGGCGCGATGCCGCTATGGTGGAAGAAACGTTTCGGGTCTGCGTACCGCGGGCCGGACAGCGTTCCATGTTTGTGGTGCAGGGCATTGGCTATTCGCAGGCTATGCGCGAGTGCTGGAAACGGATGGTGCGTCATCCGCAGGTGGGCATCACGTTCGACCTTTACGACGTGGGTATCCTGCTGTTCGACCACTCGCTGACAAAGCAGGATTATATTGTGAATTTCTGACAGGCGGGCAAACATTGTCGGCTGTGCGTTTGTTTGTAGTTTGAGTGTGTTTGTATAGCATTGTATCATTATAAAAAAGATAGAAAACGAATTATGAAGAAAAGTCTTGTTTATACCCGCACGGGCGACCAGGGAACTACCTCGCTGGTGGGCGGTACGCGTGTGCCTAAAACTCATATCAGACTCGAAGCTTACGGAACGGTGGACGAGTTGAATTCTTTTCTCGGACTGTTGGTGACTTATCTGACCGATGAGGCCGACCGCCGCTTCGTGCAGCAGGTGCAGAACCGTCTGTTTGTGGTAGGCTCTCACCTGGCTACCGACCAGCAGAAGACGCAGTTGCGTGCGCAGAGCGTGGTCAGCGCCGACTACGTGGAAGAGATGGAACACGAAATAGACCGCATCGACAGCCTGTTGCCTCCTTTGTCAGCATTTGTGTTGCCGGGTGGTGGACGTGGCGCGTCGGTCTGTCATGTCTGCCGCAGCGTTTGCAGGCGTGCCGAGCGTGCCATCCTGACGCTTGCGTCGCAGGTGGAAGTATCGGCCGAGTTGCTGGCGTACGTCAACCGTTTGTCCGATTATCTGTTCGTTCTTTCCCGAAAACTTAACCAGGACGATAAAAAACAAGAAATATTTTGGGATAATAGTTGCAAGTGACATAAAATATTATACTTTTGCCGAAAATTTGAAAGTTAGGAATTAATATTAACAACTTTAATACTTGAAGTTATGTATTGGACATTGGAATTAGCATCGAAGCTGGAAGATGCTCCTTGGCCGGCAACTAAGGATGAGTTGATTGATTATGCCATACGTTCGGGTGCTCCGCTTGAAGTGATTGAGAACCTGCAAGAGATGGAAGATGAAGGCGAGATATACGAAAGCATTGAAGATATTTGGCCCGACTATCCCAGCAAGGAAGATTTCTTCTTCAACGAGGAAGAATATTAATCTTCTGAGGGCATAAGAAAGATTTAGTAGGACGGCGCTTGTGAAAAGGCGTTTGTTATAGGGGCGGATGGCTCGTTGAGAGTCCATCCGCCTTTTGTTTTCTGTCGGTTGGTGCATTTACTTTTGAATGAGAAGCTTGGCATATCAGGCGGTTTTTAATATCTTCGCATTTAGATTCTAAAAAACAATATATTCACGAGATTATGAGGGCGGCACACATGGAAGCAACACAACACTTGCCGGAACTGAAAGAACGAACTTTGCCTGCCGAATGTAGGGAGGAACTTCATGCACTTCTGAAGGAAGTTTACGGTTACGACAATTTCCGCAGTTTAGAGATTTACGACAATCTGTTTGAAAGTAAGGATAAGATACTTATATCGCAGGGACAGCTGATAGAATATGTGGTTCGCGAGGTGGAGACTGTCTTGAACGACGATGCACAGGCCGACAACCTGTTGCTGACAGCTCCTACCGGTTCGGGAAAGTCTCTGCTGTTTCAGCTGCCGTCCATCTATATCGGGCGGCAGTATGGTTTGCTGACCATTGTGGTATCGCCGCTAAAGGCACTGATAGTAGACCAGGTGGAAGGCCTGCGCGATATGGGCTATGAGCGGGTGGCTTACGCTTCGTCAGATCTCTCGCCCGAACAGAAGGCCGAAGTCTACCGACAGGTGCGCGAGGGTGAGATTGATTTGTTCTATCTGTCTCCCGAATTACTCCTCTCATACGATATTCATCATTTTGTGGGCGACCGCCGCATCGGACTGGTGGTGGTGGACGAGGCGCATACGGTAACGACCTGGGGAAAGGAATTCCGGGTGGATTACTGGTTCCTGGGACGCTATCTCAGCGGACTGAAGCAGACGCTAGGCTATCACTTCCCGCTCTTTGCACTCACCGCTACGGCCGTCTGGAACCCTCGTGGAGGCAACGACATGGTGTTCGACACCATCCGCTCCCTGCAGATGGAACCCTGTGTGCTCCTGGCAGGAACGGTGAAGCGGCGTAACATTGGCTTTGACATCAGGAGGCTGAAGCTGGAAGAAGGTGAGACCTACGACAAAGCCAAGCAGCGCACCATTGCAGAGAGGGTGGAAGGCTTCCTCGATGCACACAAGACGTTGCTCTATTATCCCTTTGCCGGCGGCATAGACATGCGCCTCAAGACGTGGGTGAAGCCTACGGACTGGAGCCTGGTAGCCTCTTATTACGGCAAGAAGGACAAGGAGCAGAAGGCGGCTATCGTGCAGGAATTCAAGGAGGGCACCAAGCGGCTGATTGTAGCGACAAAGGCTTTCGGCATGGGAGTGGACATCAGTGACATAGACCGCGTTTATCATGTCGCTCCGTCGAGCACGTTTGTGGACTACATACAGGAGATAGGCCGTGCCGCCCGCGATGCTTCGGTACAGGGCGTTTCGGCTACCGATTACCACGAACGCGACTTCTACTATATGAAGCGCCTGCACCAGCTCGGCAATATCTCGCAAGAGCAGTTGGTGCTTATCCTGAAGAAACTGGTGGAGGTGTACCAGATGAAAGGCGGCAAGGAGGAGATGTTGGTATCGCTCTCCGACTTTGAGTTTACCGTGAAGCTGCCGCGCACAAAGAACAAGCTGGAGTATGAAGCAGAGCTGGGACAGTTTGTCAAGACGGCCATGCTTTGGCTGGAAGAAGACTTGCAGCTGCGCTACGGACGTCCGTTGCTGGAAATCACGCCCCAGAACCTGATGACCGAAGGCTACTTGCAGGACAAAACCGGCGATACCTTTGCCACGGAGTATGCTCCCTACTTGCAAGCGGTGGAGGGTGAGGAGAACGTCTACCAGGCACGCCTTAACAGCCTGTGGGAAGAATGCTTCCCGGAACTTGGCTACAAGGAATACAAGCAAAAGTTGAATGGCGGCACGCTGGTGGAAGGCGCCCGGCCGGTGCTTGTGGGCAAGCACGAAGTGCTGCTGAAGGAAGATGCTACCGTCATTCGCAGCCGCATGGATGGCCTGTTTGCCAGCTTGAAGGCGCTGTTTGTTGAGAAACTACGCAAGACCAAAGGCCGCTTTGACGAAAGCGAACTGCGTGCAGTGTTCGACCAGCACGGCATGGATGTACGCTCGGCCAAGCGTTTCATCGGCTCGTTGCTGGAAAGCCGTACCGAGGAAGGACGCAGCATCAGCTATATCAGCAGCACCAAGAAGAAAGAGTCCAACGAGCTGTCCTTCACCGTGATCCGCGGTTTCGACCTACTCCTCTCGCGTTACCAGAAACTCTTTGCCCAACGCATTGTGGGCAACAAGGGCGACCGCCTGCAATTCTTCTGCACGCCCTTCTCCGACCTGAACATGCTGCTCAACCTCTTGTCTATGCTCGACTGCCTGTCGTTCAGTGTGGAAGGTGGCGGTACGCCGTGCGTACACGTCCGCTTCTGCGACGTCGAAGCCTTGCAGCAACTGCTGGCCGAGGGCGAATATCGCAACGAAGTGCTGGAGCGCAACGAACGCCTGTTTGAGGAGCAGATAGAGCTGTTCATGCTCTTCTTCGGCAACGAGCAGCTGACCGACGAGCAACGCTGGGACTTTGTGGAAGCCTACTTTACCGGTACTCCGGTAGAGACTCTGCGGCAGCAGTATGGTGCTGACTTGCCGCCGGTTTCGATTGACAGCCTGCTCTGAATACTTTAGTGATACAGACTAGAGAGGCTTGTTAAGCGATGGGAGCCAATGACCTCTTAGACGCGAATTGGGCGGATTAAGCGGATGACTTGTTTTATTCATCCGCCTGATCCGCCCAATCAGCGTTTAAATCATGCTTTGCCTGCCTCTTACAAACTGGCTGCCACGCGTGCCACAGCCTGTCGGTAGTCTTCCACTAGGCTTTCCATGATTTCGGCCACCGTTTCCTGACGGTGGAACAGCGAAGCTATCTGGCCAATCTCCAGTTCGCCCTCATGCAGGTTGCCTTCGAAGATGCCCTTCTTGGCACGTCCCTTGCCCAGCAACTCTTTCATTTCCTCCACAGAGGCTCCACGTCGCTCGGCTTCCTCCACAGCGGTCAGGAAGTCGCTCTTCACCAGTCGGGTGGGGGCCAGTTGCTTCAGCACCAGCTTGGTGTCTCCCTCGTTGAGGTTGAGGCACAGCGACTTGAAGTTTTCGTGCGCCGAACTCTCGACAGACAGCGCAAAGCGTGTACCTATCTGCACACCCTCGGCACCCAGGGCGAAGGCTGCCGCTACGGATGCACCCGTGCCGATGCCGCCGGCTGCAATGAGCGGCAGTGTCGTGGCCTGACGCACGGCGGGGATGAGGCACATGGTGGTTGTCTCTTCGCGTCCGTTGTGTCCACCGGCTTCAAAACCTTCGGCCACTACGGCATCTACACCGGCCTCCTCGCACTTGCGGGCAAACTTGGAGCTGCTGACCACGTGGGCCACCTTGATGCCCTGTTCCTTCAGCTTTGCCGTCCAGGTCTTGGGATTGCCCGCCGAGGTGAAGACAACGGGCACTTTCTCTTCAATGATAATCTGGATGATGGTTTCCATCTCCGGGTAGAGCAGGGGAACATTGACACCAAACGGCTTGTCGGTGGCCGCCTTGCACTTGCGGATGTGCTCGCGCAATACTTCGGGGTGCATCGAACCGGCGCCAATCAAGCCCAGTCCGCCTGCGTTGCTCACGGCCGAGGCCAGTTCCCAGCCACTGCACCACACCATGCCGCCCGAGATGACGGGATAGCGGATGCCAAATAAGTCACAGATTCTGTTGTTCATATCTTTGGGTTTTAAGTTTTAAGTTTTGAGTTTTAAGTTTTTAAGTTTATGAGTTTTTAAGGAGTTAAGATAGTTCGTAAACCGTTTTCTTTCTATTGGCCTTTAACTCCTCAGCCCGCCTTGTGGCGGGCGATAACTTCTTCTAACTTCTTTAACTTCTGTTTTCCAACCTCTATCCAATGCCCACGCACTCGGGATACTGCATGGTGACGCAGTGGAGCGAGCCGTGCTGCCTGATGAGCGCGCGGCAGTCGATGCCCACCACCTCGCGACCGGGGAATGCCTTTTGCAGCACCTGTGCGGCCTGCGCGTCGTTGGCAGGCTGGTTGTAGGTGGGGTAGAGCACAGCCCCGTTCATCACCAGGAAGTTGGCATACGTGGCCGGCAGCCGTTCGCCGTCTTCCACAATGGCGTCGGCCATGGGCAGGGGCAGCAGCCGGTAGGGCTTGCCCTCGGGTGTACGGAAGGTCTTCAGCTGCTCTTCCATCAGGCGCAATGCTTCGTAATGCTCGTCGGCCGTATCCGTGCAGCGCACGTAGGCTATCGTATCGTCGGGGCAGAGACGCGCCAGCGTGTCGACGTGGCTGTCCGTATCGTCGCCTGCCAGATAGCCGTGGTCCAGCCACAGCACCTGGCGGAGGTTGAACTGCTCCTTCAGATACGCCTCTATCTCCGCCCGGTTCATCTGTCCGTTGCGGTTGGGCGACAGCAGGCACTCCGAGGTGGTCAGCAGCGTGCCCCGGCCGTCGCTCTCTATCGAGCCGCCTTCCAGGGCAAAGTTCAGCCGGTTGACGTAGGTGCCTTGCAGCAGGCCGGCCTCCAGCGTGCGGCGGGTTATCAGGTTGTCCTTGTCGGCGGCAAACTTCAGTCCCCAGCCGTTGAACTTGAAGTCGAACAGCAGCGGCCGCCCGTCGGGGTCAATCAGGGTGATGGGGCCGTGGTCGCGTGCCCAAGTGTCGTTGGTGTCGCACGGCATGAAGCGTACGTTGTCCATGTTGACGCAGCCGCTTATCTGCTGTCTCACCTGTTCGGGTTCGGGGGTGACAATCAGCAGCAACTCGCGCCTGGCAATCTCGCGTGCAATGTTGGCAAAGCAGGCCTGCACCTCTTCCAGCATGTAGGCCCAGTCAGTCTGCGCGTGCGGCCAGGTCAGCTGCACGCCTCGTTGCGGTGCCCATTCGGCGGGCAAGTACGGATATGTGTGGATGTTCATCGTCGTTGTTTTTTGGTAATGTCAGGGTCAAATATAGGTGTAATATCTTACAAATCGATGCTTGGAGAGGATAAAAAAACGGAAAGGCACATCGATGGCACTTATTGGGACTGATTTTAGCGGATTTTGCTCTTGCACGCTTATCGGTCTGTTTGCCTGTCATATTGCTCGATTTTGCGGCTTTTTGCTTACTCGTCCTTAAATCAGAAAAGCAGAAATAGCGTTCATGGGTAATAAAATAACGGCATATTCTCCCGAAAACATACGACCTTTTGCCGGAAAACAATGCTTCTTCTGCCATGCAAGCGGCAATCTTTTGCCTGAAAAGTGGCAATCTTCTTTGCTCGGAGTAGGCACTTTTCGCCCAAACGGTCCACTGCTATCGCGGAAAGTCTTAACTGCTGCCGCGGGAACAGTGAACTGCTACCGTTTTCCGTCTCCTTTTGCCTGCTTCGGGGGCTCTGATTTTTCTATTTCAACTGTCAATATTTCGCTACCCCACTATCCGATAGCCGGTTATGGAAATCCGCCCCGATTTTTTCGCCCGTCCTTTCCTTCGCTCCGAAACAGGCGATTCTCAGGCATTGGGAAATGCAAAATGTCAAAATGATAATGAGGTATCAAAACGGACTGTCCTTATCTTTTAGACGCGGATAGCGCGGATAACGCGGATTTCTTTATTGCTTAATCCGCACCATCCGCGCTATCCGCGTCTAAAAAAATAGGTTTATCTATGGTAAGGTTGCTGCTTGATTGCAACGGCCATCAGTCAGTTCTTGTGGTAAACGGCTTGCCGCGTGAAGACCTTCACGCCGGGATATTGCACGCTCAGCTGCCCGGTGACGTCTTCGGTCAGGACGGTTATGGCGCTGATGGAATTTGCAGACCTGCCGGCCTTCTGCTGGTAGTGGTTCAGCATTATTATATGCTCCTTGCCTTCCAGCACGAAAGTCCAGCGCCAGGTGTCCTCGCCGCTGTAGTCCGGGTTGTTGCGGAAGCCGCCTTTTACGGCCTGGCTCTCGTCGTCCATGTCGGTGGGGTAGAGGTAGAGCGTGCCGTGGTCGGGATTCTCGCGGTCGTCCGACACCAGTCGGTAGCCGCCTCCGGCCTCTTGCACGGGAATCAGCTTCATGGCTTCCGTGGCCAGCTGTTCCTGTTGCTCGGTGGTCAGCTCGTCGGCACCGGTCAGCTTCACGCTGGTTTCTGCAATGGGGAATGTATCTTTCAGCTGGTAGACCTTCACCGTCAGCACGATGCTTGCTCCGGTGCCGTCGGTCACGGTCACGTGGGCTTCGCCCCAGTCTTGCGGATAGAGCACGAAGGCGTTGGGAAACTTCATGTCAATCTTCAGCACTGCGGGGTTGTCGCACTGCGCGGTGTAGTTGCCGTCGCCGCCCAGTATGGTGATGGCGCCGGCGCTCCCGTCTTCCTCGCCCCGCGGGAAGTAGATGCTGGTGTTGTTGTTGTGGTCTTCGTCTATGTCAAAACGCAGCGGGTTGCTCTCGTCGTCACTGCAACTGGCAGTGGCAGGCAGCAGAGGAATGCCAGCAGCATTCCGAGTAAAGTGTTTGTTTTCATTGTTACATGGATTTTATGGTTATGATTGCATAAGCGATACAGACGATTCCTATAGCCAATGCTACGGCTGCATATCGGGTTACTGTCTTGTCTTTATATCTGATGCCGTAAGTCAGTCCCATTCCGGCACAGAGAGGAATACCTATCGGCAGGCTGAAGGCACCTAAGGTCAGAAGGCAGGCCAGCATAGTACAGCCTACAATCGTCAGGAGACGGCTTCTTGTCATGGCTTTGCTATTGTTCATGGCTTTATTCTTGTGGTGCAGGTTAATAGCCCCGGAACTCGACGAAGACCCCGTCGAGCAGGCAGCTGAAGTAGTCGAAGTCTATGTAGACGTGGTTCATGTAGGGCGCTCCGCCTCTTGGATAGCGCAGGGCGATGGGCGTTTGCTGGCTGTTGGCCCAGTCCCAGTAGAAGTTGTATTGTTCCTCCCACCATTCCCGGCCGTCGTCGAATATCAGCGACTCATTGCCGGTGCCGTCAGGATAGAATATGATTTCGTGGTCTACCAGCAAGCCGTCGCGGTCGGTGTAGACGCTGTTCCAACGATGGTTGCACAGTTGCCAGGTGGTGGCGCCGGTGCCGTGTGTGTCGTCACCTTCATGCACTACGCAACTGTTCAGTCCGCAGCTCAGGGTGAGCAGGCAAAAGAAGTATAGCAGGTATTTCTTGATGTTTTTCATCTTCGGGAAGTGTGATTGATTATTGACTTGTCTATGAATTTAAATGTAGGCGGTAGTGGTTTTACTGCACGGCCGGTGTCTTTTTTTCATTCATCAGCCGCCATATCTGCCTTTGCCAGCGGTAGATGGCCATGCGCTCATCGTCGGCATTGTCGGTAGGAACGGTAAAGGCGCGGAGGCTGGGAGCCTGCGGATAGACGTTTTGTATCAAGTCGTCCACCAGATAGCCGTGCAGGCCGTTGGGCTGCTCCATCAGGAAACTTTGAAACAGCAGGTTGATGTATTCGGGGTGGCGGGCAATGTAGTCCTTGTAGCGGCGGTAGGGCTTCAGCCGGGTGTAGTAGTCCGACTGGCTGCTGGCGTGTGGGCGTTGCAGCTCCTCCAGCAGGGCATGCTCCAGCCGCTTGTATTCGGCGGTGTCCGTCAGGCTATACCAGTAGTGTTCCTCGGGATGCGCCGAGAGGTCTGTCCATGCCTTGGCCTCCCAGTAGTCCATGCTCATGGCTGCTGAGTCCCGTTGCGTTTCGCTCATGAGCAGCCAGGTGGAGTCCTTGTCCCAGCCCCGGAACAGGGCTTCTATGGAGTCGCGCTTCTCGCGTCTGATGCGTTGGAACAGCTCTTCCATGCCCAGCCCGCTACGGTTGCTTATCAGGAAGCGGCCTTCGGGAATGCGCATGTTCACCTGCGGGCTGCTTATTACGCTGTCGTTGAGTACAAAGGCTATGCGTTTGCCTATGGCTTTCTCCGTTTCGCTGGCCCACCGTTCGCGCTTGAATTTGCTGACTTGTCCGCTCAGGGCATATTTTCCGTAGGCGTCAGCCTCAAGCTTCAGGACTGTGAAGTCTTTTACCGTGACAATGGGTCCCTCACCGATGCTGTCCGCGCGGCCGGTGTTCAGATGATACCAGCCGTTCTCGTGTTGCGGCCGCTGGCCGTATGCCGGCAGGAGGGGGAGGAGTGTCAGCAGGCAGGTGCCTGCCCAGTGCAGGACGCTCTTCATAGGCTTTTCTTCTTTTAGGGGTTATGACATTGAAAGCCACAAAACTATGAATCTCTGCCGGTATTTCCAACCGGAGGCTGCATTTCTTAACCTATGTTTATCGTTGGGAGGCAGAAGAGAGGGGCGAAGTTGTTGCCTGCCGTGCTTACTTCGCTTGTCCGTCTTTCTTGAACAGGGCAAAGCTCTTGCCGAAGCTGTGCGAGTAGAACAGCAGGATGGCTATCGTGCCGCAGCTGATGGCCGCATCGGCCAGGTTGAAGACTGGGCTGAAGAAGATGAAGTGCTCGCCGCCCACAAAAGGCATCCACGACGGCCAGTTGAACTCGAACAGCGGGAAGTAGAACATGTCCACCACCTTGCCATACAGCCAGCCGGCATAGCCCTCGCCCAGGGGCACCAGCGTGGCAATGCTGGTGCGCGTGCTTTCCGAGAACAGGACACCGTAGAAGATGCTGTCAATGATGTTGCCCACCGCCCCGGCGAAAATCAGCGACACGCAGGCAATGTAGCCTTTCTTGAAGTTGGCCCTGACGAGCAGCAGGATGTACCAGACGATGAAGCCCGAGAACACCAGTCGCGCCAGCGTCTGCACGGCCTTGGGCATGACCTGCATGCCGAAAGCCATTCCCTTGTTCTCGATGAAGGCTATGTAGAACCAGTCGGTGATGCGGATGCTTTCGCCGTAGTACATGTTGGTCTTCACGGCTATCTTGATAATCTGGTCCAGCACGATGGTGACTACTATGATGCCCACCGACATCCATAGCAGGCGTTGTTTGTTGTCTGTGTTCATAAGCAATGTTTTGATTTTGCGGGCAAACTTACGGAAAATCCCTGATATATGCGAATAAAAGCAACCTTGACCCACAGCGCAATGTGCCAACTTCACCTCCGCCGGCAGACTATTCCGCTGCTCCGTCGCGCTTCTTCGGTGCTACCGCATAGCATCCTCCTCTATTACATGATACCAGCCGTCTTTCCTTCCGGCTTCCTGCCCCCATGCCGGCAGTGTGGCCATCCATCCTGCCAGCAGCATGCCTGCCCAAATTCTTTTTCGCATAATTGTTTGATAACTTGGTTAATGTGGCAAAACTATGTATTCCGGTTCAGAATTCCAATAGGACCGTGAAATTCTAAACCTATGTTTATGCCTTATTCCATCACAAGTTTGCGCCTTATCCGGCTCAGGTGTATGGGGGTGATGTGCAGGTAGGAGGCAATCTCCTTGACAGGTATTAGTTGCAGGACATCGGGGCAGCGGGCCAGCAGCTTGCGGTAGCGTTCTTCGGGAGTCAGGCGAAACATGTCGAGATAGCGGGTAAATACGTCAAGGAACAGTTGCTCCATGATAATACGCCCCATTTGCTGGTGCTCCATGTCTGTTTCATATAACCGGTTCAGCCTGTCGGTCGGACAAAGATATACGCGACAGGGAGTTAATGCCTGGATGTTGACCTCAGAAGCCATTCCATACAGGCACGACGGATAGTCGGCAATGAACTCACCGGGGAAGACAATGCCTACATTGTACTCTCGCCCTTCGCTCCGGTTGTAAGTTGTGTATTTGAATATGCCCGATTCTACGTATCCTATATGGGTAGACACCTCTCCCTCTTGCAGAAAGTACGTTTTTTTGTGGAATAACACCAGTTTGTTTTCTTGCAGGCATAATTCCTTGAGCACGCCTGTATTGATGTGGGGGATGAATTGGTTGAACTGTGTCATGGCAATGTGGTTGGATGGCTCAAAGATAAGGAAAATAATGAAAGGTGATGGCAGAGGCAAATAAAACCAAAGTTTTCAAGTTCTGCTCTGCCGGGTTACATTTAGGCACCAAAGCTTTTCGATTCATGAAAGGAGCCGGCTTGTCCTTATCCCTTTGTTATAGGCTGAGATTTATAAAAAAAGTAAGGCATCCTGCTGACCTGTCATACATAGGTCAATCGGATGCCTTACTAGTACGGCTTGTGATTATATCAATTATCATGCGGAGAATTTGTCCGCCAAAAGCCCTACTTAGGCCACAGATCCACTATGAATTCTTCATTCCAGACATCTTTCTCCACCAGGTTATATTCTGTTTCCCACTTGCCCAACGAAAAGCCCAGCATGTGCAATTCGGCTCCTGCCTTACCGCCCAGCTTAAACTTGCCATTGGTGTTGACCTTGAATTGATAGTCGGAACCTGTAACGAGGCTTGCGCCCAGTTCTGTCGAAACAGAGGGGCCTACCGTGACGAAAGGACCTCCGCAATAGCATATATTGACTTCCGTCTTGAAATATACGCCCAGGCTTGCACCCAGTTCGCCAGCGTAAGTGACATTGGTCTTGTCTACATGGCAGTCAAATGAGTGGTCGAATTCATGATAGAAGTTCCAGCCTTTGCCTTTTGCATAGGTAGGACCCAGTTTGAAGGAAGAATCAAACGTCATGGGCATGGTTATGCTTATGGTGCCTTTGGCATGTGCTTCGCATTCCATATTCAAGGTAGGTATTACCATAACTGAAATGTGGATGGGGCCTGCTATCGGGAATATAACTATGACAGGCGGATAATAGGTCAATACCAAGTCGCTGCTCGCTGACTTTTCCTTCACCGCCCATTCTACGAATATGGGCCCATCCAGTTTATATTCACCTTTGAAGTAGCAGTCAAAGTTACGTAACTGGAACCAGGAAATCTTGACGCCGATTTCCAGGTCTAAGGCCGTGTGAGTTTCTACATCCTTCAGTCCTATGGATAAATCTTCTGCATTAAACGTATAGTTGGTTGTTCCATCCTTGTTGAAGATGTGCCATGTAGCTTCTTGGGCCAGCAGTTCTTCGGCTGTCGCATATTCATTGACGCCATCGGCATCTGTGCTGCCGAAGATAACCCCGCTGGGATGATAAACGCCGTCTTTGGAATAACGGTTATCCAGGCTTTCCTCTGCGTAGTTAACATACAATTCCGTGCTCAGCGTGAAGTCTCCATGCTTTATCAGGTCTGCCAATGTACCCCGGGTGGTCGTCAGGATGGCATCCTCTCCGCTTGTCGATACGGCTGATACCTTCCGAATGAAGGGGGCTGTGTCAATGCTGCGCCATATAGACAACACATCGTCCTTGTTTATTTTTGTTTCTATCTTGTCAAGGTATGCCTGGCTCACACGAATCTGTGTCGTGTCAGCATCCAGGATTTCCACATCACTCGGATTGATGAAATCAAAATAGTTGAGCGCTTGGGCATTTTCCGCAATCTCAATCTCACCTTTCTCAATAGGAGGGTCGGGAGAATCATTGTTGTTGTCATCGTTGTCACACGATATGACCGTAAGTGAAACAAGGAACAACGCAAGAAATGCAAACTTGCCCGATTTGAAAAAAGACCAATACTGTTTCATAGCTGTGGGTTATATTACGTCTTCCCGGTTTCTTGGAAGAACCTGATAATACATGGAAGCGTGAAACCGGAACACCGCATTTTGAGTGGAGACACCACAAAACAAGCATAACGCTTCCTCAATTGTTGATATAGCTATTCTGATATATGCCGGCGGCAATGCCGGATATGTTGATTTTGCCTGATAATACTATTCCGGTTTCTTGGAAATACTGGATATATCGGTCGAAGTGTGTATACAAAAGAAGCAAAAACAAGTGAAATTTCCATCATTTTTCTGCCTCAAAAATACGCTAATTGTCAAGTTCACACTTTTTTGTCGTTTAGGCTATTTTATTTTTGTCGTTTAGGCTATTTTTTGTTGTTTAGGCTATTTTTCTTTTGCCCGGTCAGACTTACAAGCCACATGTTTTTTCAGACACGGCTTGTACGGATTATGCGGATTAGTCAATAAAGAAATCCGCTCAACCCGCTTCATCCGCGCCTGAAAGATAATACGACAATGGCATACCGCCGGCCCTTTCAGTGCAGGTTTCCGCAGGCTTGCGCTCTTGTCGCTACCGGTCTGTCGACCTTTGCCCGCGGCTCCCTCACGCTGTGGCGCCGTCAGTATGCCATGTCTTTTGTCTTGTCAGCTATTTTTTTGATGTATGTTCAGGCCTGCCCCGCGTCTTCGGTGCACAGGCCCTCTTCCTCCGCCTTTCTCAAGGCTTCTGCACCTTTCCCACAAACAGAATGGTGCCCGTGCTTTCCTCTTCCAGCACGAATACATAAGGCCGGTTGGCGTGGAAGACTGCGGGCTCTAAAGGATTATCCGCTGAATCAAAACCTATGTTTGTAACTGCTGCCGCTTCCGTGCCCTCCTCGTTTATGGTGACGCTGACTGTCTGCTGTACGCTTGATATATACAGGTCCTTGTCGCTCATCTTGCCGAATTCGGCCTCTATGCGCGAAAAGGCTTTCTTCACGCCCATGGCCTCCAGGGTTTCCACCAGACTGTTCGCATCGCTTTCCACTTTCAGCCGTGGCAGTTTGAGGTCTACATCTTTCATCCGCATATTATTCTGCATCTCCGCCCAGCTTGCCGGGTCCAGTCCGGCTATCAGCTGCGAGGTCGTCATGCCCTCGTTGGGCAGCAGTACATACAGGTTGAAGGCCCTGTTGCCATAAGGCAGCTTGACGGCTGCCATCCGTTCGTCCTTCATATACTCGAAGCCCTCCTGCTGCACCATCATGTCCACCGTCAGCGTGCTGCCGTCTTCGCATCTGAACTCTTCCTGCCGGGTGTTGTCCTTGTTGAATTTCGTTTCCCATACGCCTTTGAAGTAAAGGGCGTTTATCAGCATGGCCACCCCATCGGGCATATTTTCCAGTATCTTGGGTATCAGTCCGTTGGTCTTCTCCGCGCACCAGTCGTTGATGGCATCCTTGGCCGTTTCGCGGGGCTGCGTCCTTACCTCGGCGTCGTAGCTCTCCTGCAGCATGGCCTGGTAAGTGTCCAGCGCCCTGAAGTCGTCAAACATCCAGAAAGAGTTGGCTGTCTTCAGGGTGGTTGTATTGTCCTGTCCGGCCAGTTCCGTCAGCAGTTTCTGGTTATAGGCATTGATTTCATCCACGCTGAACCCCGTGAACCCCAGTGCCTCGGTCAGCTCCTGCAGGGTCTGGCCTTCGGCTCCCGCGGTGGCCATGGACAGTGCATACGAGGCACTGAGCGGCGACAGGTAGATGGACTGTTCGCTTCCCTTGAGGGATGTCAGCACTGCGTCGGCTGTGCGGAAGAAACGGAACGCAAAGTCCGACGTCTGTTTGGCCATTCTTGTTTCGGCCTCTGTCAGTTCGATGGGTGTAAACTCATTGGTTTCATTGGGCGTCCTGTTGCCCGTGTCTTCATTCTGGCAGGCTGCCATCAAGGCTGCGACGGCAAGTCCTGCGAAGGTCAACTTTTTCATATTCTCTCTGTTTTAGGTTGTCCAACGGTAGTGGTGCAGAGGGCTTTGGCCCTCCTGTGCGGATTTCCTTCCTGTCTCCCCTGTCTCTGCATGCAACCCTGAAAATCCGGCTGATTCACAAAGATATAAATAAAAATGATATGATTTATCTTTTTTTGTTGAAAATGCAAGGAACATGTAAAATTTGTTGATTTCCTTCCCCCATCCTCTTGCATATCCCAATGCGTCCGCCCCCATCCGTCTTGCATGCTTCGTTGCCTTGATTGTCTTTTGAGTGGCGGGGGTGCATTAAAATGAGCTTACGATATAAAAACATGTTTTTTAGACGCGGATAACGCGGGTTGAGCGGATTCCTTTATTGACCAATCCGCATAATCCGTACAATCCGCGTCTAAAAGATGAGTTTAGTTTGTTTTGATACGTCTTTTTACAGGCAGAACGTCTGCTGAAAATATGCCTGCCTTTCACAGCAGGATTGGATAAGTTGTTTATTTTTAATGGTATGCGGTTTTATTGTAACTATAATAATTATATTCATAATAAAACCTTTTTCCCGCGGAAAAAATCCTTCCGTCCACCATGTCGCCGGCAGGCTTGTTATTAGTCAGGCTGCCGTTGCGGGAACATGTCTTTCCCGGATTTCTTAACTTCCGTCCGGTCGTCATTTCCCTTCTTTTTCCTTCTGGAAAAACTTTTCGAAGAACAGCAGGTGGTAGTCAATGGAGTTGCTCCAATAGGCCCGGTTGTGTCCGCCCGGTCGGGTGATGAAGTCGTGGTCAATCTTGCGGTCCAGCAAAGCCTGGTGCAGAGCCTGGTTCACCTTCAGGAAAAAGTCAGCCTCGCCACAGTCGATGATAAGGGCCAGGTCGCCGTTTTGCAGCTGGTCCACCTGGTTGATGACCGTGTGTGCCTCCCACACTTCCCGGTTCGTTTCATAGTCGCCCAGCCTCTTTTTCATTTCCCAGTTGCCGGGGAAGGCGCAGATATTCACTCCTCCGCTCATGCTGCCGGCAGCTCCGAAGGTATCCTTGTGGCGGATGGCCAGCCACAGTGCTCCGTGGCCTCCCATGCTCAGCCCCGATATGGCGCGTGCCTTGGGCGTGCGCAGCGTGGCAAATCGCTTGTCCGTGTAGTTCACCAGTTCGGTGCCCACAAATGTCTCATACCGGTAGGTGCTGTCCTGCGGGCTGTCCCAGTACCAGCTGTTTTTTCCGTCGGGGCAGACAAACAGCATGCCCTTCTCGTCGGCAATCCGGGCAAGTTCGGGTTTCATGTCCACCCACGTCCCGGCATTGCCGCCATAGCCGTGCAGCAGGTAAACGGTGGGGCAGGGCTGCGCGTCGGGCGCCAGCAGGCGGTCGGGGATGATGTAGACTACTTTGATTTCCTTGTGCATGGCTTGACTTGCTACCATCAGGGTGTCCACGCGTGCGGCCTGTACGGCCGCTGAAGTTGCCAGCATACAGAGGCCGGCCAGGAGTGTTCTTATTTTCATGACAGGTTATTGGGGTTAAGGTGTGTGGCGGCAGGATGTCGCGGTAGGACTTCTGCCGGCCGGCATGTTTCGGGGGTACAATATTCGGGAAAAAATGGGAGGTGGGCAAGCTGCAGGGGCAGAATTTTGACTGGAGCATCCGAAATATGTCGACAGCATAGGCATCTCATTTCTCTCAATCTAAAAAATCGACCAAAATCCACCTTCTTCGTACCTCAGTCGTACCCCATTCGTACCTGGTCCGTACCAAGTTCGTTCAGATGGGAACGAAGAAATAGGGGTTTTGGGGCGGTTTTGGTGGGTTTCGGAAAAGGTCGATTTGAAAAATTGACCAATTTTGGGGACGTACGAGGAATGGGTTGTACCGGCGGAGGAGGAGGGCAGCGGGAGGCGGAGAGGTGGACGGGCTGAAATTTCTTCGGCTTTCGCTTGCAAACTTCCCGATTTTAGTTTTACTTTGTTCATCGTTGAACTTTAAACTATTTGTCAAACTATGGGAAAGAATAAGAAAGCGACACACAGTCGCAAGGAAGAACAACAGGGAAAGAAAGTGCTGCTGATAATCTCTGCGGTAGCTGTATTGCTGGCCGTTATCATGGTGCTTGTTTCCGCATATATTTAAACAACGCCAAGGAGGACAGTTATGCCACGAGAGATAGAACGCAAATTTCTGGTGACGGGCGAGTACAAGTCGCAGGCTTTTGCCCACAGCCGTATTGTGCAGGGGTATATCTGTAGCGCGCGAGGACGTACCGTCAGGGTACGCCTGCGCGACGGTCGTGGCTACCTCACCATCAAGGGAGCTTCGGACGCCGCCGGCATGAGCCGCTATGAGTGGGAAAAGGAAATCTCCCGGGAAGAGGCCGAGGAACTGATGAAGCTGTGCGAGGAGGGCGTCATCGACAAGACGCGCTACCTGGTGCGCAGCGGCAGCCACGTGTTCGAGGTGGACGAGTTCTACGGCGACAACGAGGGCTTGGTGATGGCAGAAGTGGAACTGGCCTCGGAGGACGAACCGTTTGACCGGCCTGCGTTCATTGGCCGCGAGGTGACGGGTGATGTTCGATATTATAATTCGCAGCTGATGAAGCATCCGTACAGGGAGTGGAAACAGAAATGAATAAGCGGAAAGTGGTGAGTGATGAGTGGCACACGGATGGTACAGGATGGAACGGATGACCGCAGATGATTTTATCCTGACTGTTTTGTTCGCAGGGTCATCCCGCACTTGTTGCAGGAACTGAAAGGATGCCGGAAAATGGCAATCTGTGATATAAAATTGGGACAAGAATAATGAATCGGAAACACCTTCAATTGATTGACAGCATGATAGCCTATAATGCGGGCGACGCCAAGCGCGTGCAGCATTTCATCAAGGTCTACCAGTTTGCCTCGCTCATCGGTGCGCAGGAAGGACTGGATGCTGACACCTTGTTTGTGCTGGAGACAGCTGCCATTGTACATGACATCGGTATCCGCGTGAGCGAACAGAAATACGGCTCATGCGACGGCAAGCACCAGGAACTGGAAGGACCGCCCGAGGCACGCAAGCTGCTGACTTCCTTGGGCGGCTATACGCCTGAGCAGATTGAGCGCGTCTGCTGGCTGGTGGGGCATCACCACACGTACAAGGACATAGAGGGCGCCGACTATCAGATACTGGTGGAGGCCGACTTTTTGGTCAACATCTACGAAGACGCTTTCAGCGGGCCGATGATAGGGAATGTCCGGCACCGTATATTCAGGACTGCAAGCGGCCTCAGGTTGCTGGATACGATGTATCCGGCGGAGCGTTGAGCCGCGGCGTCCCACACAGCATCGAGTTATGGAACGAATCTATCAATACCTGCCGCGCGAGCTGGTCACCTTCCTGCTGGTGACCGTGTTTTCCTTGCTCATCGGGCTGTCGCAACGCAAAATCAGCCTGAAGCGCGAGGGTGAGACGACTTTGTTCGGCACGGACCGTACGTTTACTTTCATCGGCATACTGGGCTACCTGCTCTATATTCTCGACCCGGCAGACTATCGCCTGTTCATGGGCGGCGGCGCGGTGCTGGGACTGCTGCTGGGACTGAACTATTATGTCAAGCAGACGCAGTATCATGTCTTTGGCGTCACCACCATTGTCATTGCCCTTATCACCTATTGCCTGGCGCCGGTGGTCATGACGCAGCCGTCGTGGTTTGCCGTCATGCTGGTGGTCACGGTGTTGCTCTTCACCGAGCTGAAGCATACCTTTACCGAGCTGGCGCAACGCATGAAGAACGACGAGATGACCACGCTGGCCAAGTTCCTGGCCATCAGCGGCATCATCCTGCCCATGCTGCCCGACGAGAACCTTATTCCGGGCATCAACCTGACTCCCTACAGCATCTGGCTGGCCACGGTGGTGGTATCGGGCATTTCCTACCTGTCCTACCTGCTGCGTCGCTATGTGTTCCATGAGTCGGGCATCCTGGTGTCGGGCATCATCGGCGGGCTGTACAGCAGCACGGCCACCATCTCGGTGATGGCACGCAAGAGCCGTACGGCTGCTCCCGGTGAGGCGCCTGAGTATGTGGCGGCTATGTTGATGGCGGTCAGCATGATGTTCCTGCGCTTCCTCATCCTGATAGGCATTTTCAGTCGCGAAACGCTGGCCAGCATCTACCCCTACCTGCTGGGCATGTCGTTGCTGTCGGCGGGCGTGGCGTGGTACCTGCATCGCAAGCGGCCCGCTCCCGTGGAGGGGCAGGTGGAGGCGGAAGACAGCAGTAACCCCCTGGAGTTCAAGGTAGCACTGATATTCGCCCTGTTGTTCGTGGTGTTCACGGTGGTGACGCACTACACGCTGGTCTATGCCGGCACGGGCGGTCTGACGGCTCTGTCCTTCGTCTCAGGTCTGAGCGACATCACGCCCTTCATCCTCAACTTGTTGCAGGGCACGGGCAACATCCCGGTAGAGGTCATTGCTGCATGCAGCTTGCAGGCCATCGTGAGCAACATTGCCGTCAACCTGTGCTATGCCCTGTTTTTTGCCGGGCGCCGCAGCCCGTTGCGTCGTTGGCTGCTGGTGGGCTTCGGCGGGGTCATTGCAGCGAATGTGGTGGTGCTGGCGGTGTTTTATTTGTAGGGAATACGAATAGTGCTGGCTGGAATGATTGCAGATGGCAAATCCGTTGGGAGTAGATAGAATGGTGATAGTCGGGCAAGTTCGGTATATTTATATGCTAAGAAAGTTGTGTATAGAAGCAACTTGTGTCAAAAATGCACAGGTTTAAATAAATGATGCCATGCGTGAAGAATGGAAGGTACAAGTGGTAGTTGCAAAATTTGCGACTACCACTCGGCATGCTGCTATGGCTGGGAAATGGTCAATAGAACTTGTGCTGTGGCTTTCTTCATTATAGTACTGTCGGCTTTAACTTCTAATGAAGGCTTTTTTGCACTATTTTAAATGAAAGAGCCGTGATGTAGAATGAAAAAGTTTGTCTGTTTTCAAATCTTTTCTTGGCTGATTAAAAATAATAGATTATCTTTGTACTAACAAATCCCGCCCGCTTCCCGTAAGATTAGCGTACCCAGCGGGACATTTTTTATTTATGGGGGTTAGATATACACATCAGGCCATAACCACAGAGCAGCAAATTGACATTCTCAAAGAGAGGGGTTTGCTCATTGATGATGTTGAACAAGCTATTGAAGTTCTTGACACCATCAGTTATTTCCGTCTTGCAGGTTATTGGCGACATTTTCAAATTGACCGTTTCACACATCAATTCAAGGACGGCAGTAGCTTTGCTGATGTTATAGACCTTTATTCCTTTGACAAAGAGCTTCGGGCTTTACTGTTTACAGCCATCCAAACGGTTGAAGTTTCTGTCCGTACCAAAATAATCAAGCACTTCGCTCTTGAATTTGGAGCGTTTTGGTTTATGGACGAGAACTATGCTATCAATGAAGCCCGTTTCGTCGCAAACTTGGCTGTTATCCGAAAGGAAGTATCTCGCTCGCATGATGATTTCATCACTGAGCATTTCCGTAAATATAGCGATCCCGACCTGCCTCCTGTATGGAAAACATTGGAGGTTATTTCAATGGGTACTCTTTCAAAGCTCTATGCTAATTTTTCGGATGCCACCGCAAAACATGCTGTAGCGAGAGAGTTCGGTTTGAATCATCATAAATTCTTGAGAAGCTGGCTGGAATGCCTTGCTGTGCTTCGTAATTGCTGTGCCCACCATTCAAGACTGTCAAATCGGGTCTTTCCTGTCAAGCCAATGATGCCGGAACGTATGCCTAACACATGGATTACGGATTTCTCATTCCGTGTGCAAACTCTTTATCCACAGCTCTGCTATGTGGTATATTGGCTAAACTCCATTTCTGCTAAGAACACTTTCGTTGCCGGCTTCAAACAACTTTTGATAAAACATCCATCAGCAAGCCCACATTTATTAGGCTTTCCTCCTAATTGGGAGCAAGAATCGCTATGGAGATAAAACAGTTTTCCTTTTCTTTTAACAAGGGAATGAAGTCATCCTTCTTATCTGGGTGTCTTCAATAAACGGGCGCGTTTCAGTCGGAGGGAAATAAGTCTGTTCAGATACTTATTTCTTTCAATACGTTTCATTTCTAATCGAGTTTTGTGTCAGGTAGTGACATGATTTTCGATTAAACAACTCGGTTGTCCGGCTTATGCCGGATTAGGCCAGTTTCATTGGCGGTTATATTACGTATAAATGCGTTTTTATCAGCTGTTTGACAAAAAGTTGTCATAAATTTTATCTAAGGTGCTGATAAATTTGGATTTTATGGTGCTATGCGGATAATAAGCCGCAAATTTTGCGGTTAATTATCCGCATAACCGTATTTTTGCAGAAAACAGTGATGCCTATGTATAGGCCGAAAACTCCCGAATAGCTCCTAAAACTCTCAAAGCAATTCTGTTTGACTATATTTTTGCAGGAACGTTGATGAGAACCTGTGCTTACTGTTGCTTGTAACCGGTATCCTTACTACCTTTGTAGTATTGAAAACATACATGCTGATACTTATGAATACCTCCCAACAGAAAGAAGCAGCCCGCCGGTTTGCCGCCGAATGGGCAGGGCGTGGCTATGAGAAGGGCGAGAGCCAATCGTTTTGGCTGGGGTTGCTGGCGCACGTATTTGGTGTGGAACACCCTGAACAGTTCATCATCTTTGAGGATAAGGTGATGCTGGACCATGCCAGCTTTATCGATGGCTATATAGCGGAAACCCGTGTAATGATAGAGCAGAAAAGCCTGGATAAAGACTTGCGCAAGCCTATCCGTCAGAGTGACGGAACCTTGCTCACGCCTTATCAGCAGGCTGTGCGCTATATTTCCATGCTTCCGCTGTCAAGGCATCCGCGTTGGGTGGTGACCTGTAATTTCCGTTCTTTTCTGGTATATGATAGGGAACGTCCGCATGCAGAGCCAGAAGAAATATTGCTTGAAAATCTGGAAACCGAATATTATCGCCTTCAGTTCCTGGTGGACAAGGGAAACGAGCATATTCGCCGGGAGATGGAAGTGTCCTTGCAGGCGGGCGATTTGGTGGGACGGTTGTACGACCTGTTTCTGGCGTGTTATATCGACCCGACTAACCCGCATTCCCTGCGCAGTCTTAACATGTTGTGTGTACGCCTTGTTTTTTGTCTGTATGCCGAAGATGCGGGATTGTTCGGTAGCCGTACTGCCTTCCACGATTATCTGGCCGCCGAGGATGTGGGCAACATGCGGCGTGCACTGATTGACCTCTTCCGGGTATTCGATACGCCACCGGAGCGGCGCGACCCTTATCTGGGCGACCGCCTGGCCGCTTTCCCATACGTCAATGGGGGACTGTTTGCCGATGAAGACATTGAAATACCCCGTTTCACGCCTGAGATTCGCCAACTGCTGCTACAGAATGCCAGTGAGAATTTTGACTGGAATCATATTTCGCCAACCATCTTCGGGGCCGTATTCGAGAGTACCCTGAATCCGGAGACACGTCGTAACGGGGGCATGCACTATACCAGCATTGAGAATATCCATAAGGTGATAGGACCGTTGTTTTTAGACGATTTGGAAGCGGAGTTACAGGCGTTGGAGCAGGAAAAAGTAGAGCGCACCCGTCGGCGTGGTCTGCTGGCTTTGCAGAAAAAAATGGCTTCACTGACTTTCCTCGACCCGGCCTGTGGGTCGGGAAATTTCCTGACCGAGACATACCTGTGCCTGCGTCGCTTGGAGAACCGCATCATCAGCCTGCTGTATAGCGGGCAGGCCATGCTGGGTGATTTTCTCAATCCTATCCGTGTTCACATCGGGCAGTTCTATGGCATTGAAATCAACGATTTTGCCGTAGCGGTGGCGCGTACGGCACTGTGGATTGCCGAGGCGCAGATGATGGAGGAAACGGAGCGCATTGTCAGCATGTCGTTCGATTTCCTGCCTTTGCACTCATATCCTAATTTGGCTGAGGGCAATGCGTTGCGCATGGACTGGCTGGAGGTAATGGGTGGACGTAAGCCTGACTATATAATGGGAAACCCGCCTTTTGTAGGGGCACGGGTGATGTCGGCCGAGCAAAAGGAGGACATGTTGTTGGTCTTTGGAGACCGGTGGAAAAATGTGGGCAATATGGATTACGTGTGCGGCTGGTATATGAAGGCGGTCGACCTGATGGTCGGGACACAGACGCGCGCCGCTCTTGTTTCGACCAACAGTATTACCCAAGGTGAGCAGGTGGCCAACCTCTGGAAACCGTTGATGGAGGAACAGGGCGTGCATATAGACTTTGCTTACCGTACTTTCCGGTGGGATAGCGAGGCCAATCTGAAGGCTCATGTGGATTGCGTTATTGTGGGATTCAGCCTGGCTCCTTTCAAAGGTTTGAAACGACTGTTTGCCGAGGCAGGAGGTACAGAACGAAATGTGGAACATATTAATGCTTACTTGTTTAATATGCCCGATTTTTTTGTAGAAAGTCGCAAACGACCACTTTGTCAGGTTCCTGAAATTGGTATGGGAAATCAACCTATTGATGGGGGTAATTACCTGTTTTCGGCAGAAGAGCGCGATGAATTTATCAGGCAGGAACCCCGGTCTGCTGCTTATTTCCGTCCGTGGTACGGAGCACAGGAATTTATCAACCGTTCACCCCGCTATTGCTTGTGGTTGGGAGATTGTTCACCCGCAGAGCTGCGTAGTATGCCCCGTTGTCTGGAACGGGTGGAAGCAGTCAGGAAATTGCGTCTGCAAAGTGAACGTAAATCAACAATTAAAATGGCAGACAGTCCTACACATTTTCAAACAGAGAATATGCCGGAAGGAAACTATTTGCTTATCCCACGTCATTCTTCTGAAAATCGCCGATATATTCCCATTGGATTTATGTCGCCGAATGATATATCAAGTGATGCGGTTCAAATCATTCCCGATGCCACCCTTTATCATTTCGGTATTCTCAGCAGTAATGTCCACATGGCCTGGATGCGGGCAGTTGCCGGACGTTTGAAGAGTGATTACCGTTATTCCAAAGAAATAGTCTATAATAATTTCCCTTGGCCCGAACCTACTGAGAAACAACAGCAGAAGATAACCCGGACAGCTCAGGCTATTCTGGATGCGCGTGCAATTTATGCAGACAGCAGTCTGGCAGACCTTTATGCTGAAACTACCATGCCCTCCGAATTGCGGAAAGCCCATCAGCAGAACGACCGTGCCGTGATGGAGGCGTATGGATTTTCGGTGGCCAATACGACGGAAAATGTCTGTGTGGCTAAACTAAGGGAACTGTATATAGAGTTGGTTAATAGGCAAGGTTAGATTTGTATGAGATTCCGGCATGATAAAAAGGAAAGCTAAACTGTATAGAGAACTGATTTCTTGATTCTTATAAGGAAGGAACCGTGTTGCAAAGCAATGCGGTTTTTTTATGTCCAATCGTGTGAAGAGGATACTATCTGCTGCGGCAATTATACGGCTTAAGAGGGCGAAACTTGTGTGGTCAGGTTGTATTATCAATTTGGTAGGGTGTCCAGTTTAACGTTCCCATTTTAGCCTACATTTTTAAGCTGTTTGGTACGTTCTGTAACCCAGTTTATGGACATGTGCTTCTTTGCAAAAGCATCAATGTCCTTTAGTTTAACATTACATAATCGCTCTTTGAAATTAAATGTTTTAGTGGCAGAATCGTTCTTGAGTTTTGCGTGTAACGGTATAAACAGGACAAAAGGAGTAATGCCGTACAATTTGTTTGGCGACTTTTTTTGTTTGAATACACCGAATGTTGATTCAATGATATCAGAAGAGATATTGTGTGCTTCATAAGAGCTCTTCAACTTCTCTTCTTGCTGCTTAAGGTACTCTAGAACCCTGATTCCAAACATGGCTCTACGGTTGTTTGCATTGCCTATTACGTGCTGGGTGATATATCTCTTGCACTTCTTACAGTTAGCAAGGTTAAAACCTTCTGTTTTACAGATTGTTTCTATATATTCAACTGCATCAACAGCAATTTTCAATTCAACCAACAGTTCCTTGTAGTCGGGAACAAAAGAATATGCGTCCTGCATTTCCTTTGGGAGATTGCCAAAGCAGCCAATCATTTTGTTACCCCAGTCCACCCATGAATTCAAATTCATGAATCTGGCAATACTACGCATATTGGGCGGTAAAAGATAAGCTTTATCTGTAAGATGATATTGCAATCTGACCTTTCCAAGAAGAGTAGTAAAATCCACAAAATCAGGCTCGTTACCATAGGCATGCTTAAAGCATGTACCCATGGCATGACTGATGTCGATATGGTGCAACAACTCTGATTGCGAAATTCCATTTGTGAGATTGTGAGCCTGATCGCTGATTACATATTCAGGTTTAGCCTTAATCTCCTTAATGGATTTCTCAATCTCTTGCTTGATGTCGTCACCTTTAAAGCTACCGCCGGATTTCATACTGACAACCGTCACATCCTCATGCTTAAGAGGTCGGCCGGGATGTTCAGCAGGAACACCAAGAATTAGAAGAAGTTTCTCTCGATTAACCATGATGCTTTCGTCAATGATATACGCAAACTTTTTGTCTGTAGGTTTGCTGTCATTCTCATAAGCGGATAATCCAAGTTTCTTCATCCAGTTCTCTACGGTGTTATAGCATGGTACTTTTCCACATTTTCCTTCAAGCACATCATTGAAGATTTCAAGTATCTTCACTACAGTGCGAAGGCCGCAGTTGGTACAAATGTAAATCAATACACAAAGCTGAACAATCAGAAGAGAGTATCTATGTCCGGGAATAGGGTCGATAACAATTTCATTTGTTCTTCGGTCACAGTCACGGTCTTTACGTCTTTTTTTTTAAGTTCCTTCCATCAATGGCTATTGTCTTGCGACAGCCTTTAAGGTGTTCTCTGATGATGGCTTCAT
>ULPZ01037119.1_pt1 | contig 35289 bp, 28 predicted proteins | sample 1953991 | NCBI WGS metagenome assembly ULPZ01 (sample SAMEA4835642, study PRJEB28245) | human gut metagenome | biome: gut microbiome; material: fecal sample | place: Denmark | collected 2008
ATGGACTTGTTGAGGGGTGAAATTCCGATGAATTGATGATTTTTAACAACCGTACAGAAAAACAGTTCAACCACGGTTATAAATTGTCACTTCGTACTTGAAGTGAGGCCTTAAAAGCCTTGTCTAGAAGGTGTTAACTTTCCACTCGTTCGTAGTTGACAAACTGCTATTGCATCGATGACTTTCAGTAAAAATCGTTATCTTTATGTCCATTAATACAAAACAGCATGAACAATCCGTCCTACAGAATCCGTCCTTTACGGCCAGATGAAACATCCCTGCTGCGTAACTTCCTTTATGAGGCCATCTACCTGCCCCAAGGTGTGGAAGTACCGCCTCGCAGCATCATTGACTTACCCGAATTGCGTATATACATTGAAGGATTTGGAACACAACATGGCGATTATTGCTTGGTGGCTGAAGTCTGCGGACAAGTGGTAGGCGCTTCCTGGGTACGATTGATGGACGACTATGGACATGTGGATGACCAAACTCCCTCACTTGCCATTTCTCTCCTGCCATCTTACCGCGGACGTGGCATAGGCACCGCTTTGCTCCGCTCTCTGTTCTGCTTGCTATCCGCTCAAGGCTTCGGCCATGTCTCGCTGTCGGTGCAGAAAACTAATCCGGCCGTCAGGCTGTACCGGCGACTTGGTTTCTATACCGTGCGCGAGACGGAGGAGGAATACATCATGCTGTGTCGGTTACAGTCATCATGAATATTGAGTCCGTTTATTGGTATCTACAGTTATTTCCCCTTTCAGACAACTTTCTGGCAGGTGTTCGACCTCTCTTTGATAGTGGTGTACTCGCAACATGATAGTAGTGTACTCCCAGCGTGATAGCAGTGTACTCCCAACACGTTAGCAGTTAACTCCTATCGCGATAGGAGTTAACTGCTATGGTTAGAGAAATTAGGGGGTAAGTTCTTGTTGTTTGGGATGCCTTATTCGCGCCACGTCAGTTGGGGTGGAATGTCACTGTTCATCTGTGCCAGATGGAAGGCAATCTCTTTCCGGGAGGCGGTAAGGAGTTCATCAGAGTGGAGGATGAAGTCGTAGTTCTCCGTACTGAAAAAATAAGGTGTGGAAGCCACGTAATGATAGATAGGTCCTAAGTGAAGGTACTTCATGTCGGCTTCCAGCACGCCTTCCACCAGCTCAAAGGTACGCTCAATGCGGTCATCAAAAGAATCGCGGAAATAGATGCAGAACCAGTGGCGGCCATATTGGTCGCGCACCAGCCATACACGGCGTTCCTCGCTTTCATAGTACGTTTTAAGTACCTCTCCATCGGCTATGGTGTAATAGCTATAGCTGTCGCCACGGAATTGAAGGGAATAGCTGCGGGGTACCCGGATGGTGCTCTCTCGGTCATTGCCCCAGACATCGAGGGTGGAGTAGGGCAGCTGCAGGTCAAGTTCCTTGCAGATGTCCTTACCGTCGACCTCCAGAGAGAAACCACCCCGCATGTAGCCATAAAGCAGTTGCTCCACCGAGTATGTCCGGCGTTGCGGATGAGCCACCCGTTCGGCCAACAGACAGTCGGCCAAAGCTCGTACCGGTAGCTCCGTATAAGGATCGAAACTTACGTCGCGTAAATAGAATTGACGCTCGTAGTTCCATCCCACAGCGGGCAGGAAGGTGGTCAGCATGGTGTCTATGGCCTCACAATAGCCCTCGTCAGCCAGCCACTGGGGGTAGAACAGACGGTGCGTCATGGCATAGGTACGCAGTGCAGATTTGTCGGCAGCACGTTCGGTCAGTTCGGCCATCATCTGCTGCCAGCCCTTCATTTCGTTTCTGTCGTTCATGGTTTTCTCCCTTTATTATAATTCTGCCGGATAAGTTTGGCCTGTTTTATTCCACCGTAACAGCTGTTCCGGCAGCCGTCACCATCAGCATAGAGCCGCTGCCACCTACGGTTTCGTAGTCCAGATCCACACCTATCACGGCATTGGCACCCAGCATGCGGGCCTGCTCCTCCATTTCGCGCAGTGCCGATTCTTTGGCTTCGCGCAGCACTTCTTCGTAGGCACCGCTGCGGCCGCCCACAATGTCGCGTATGCTGGCAAATAAATCGCGGAAGACATTGGCACCGATAATGGTTTCGCCCGATACGATGCCGTAGTAACAGGTAATCTTGTGCCCGTCAATCATGGAAGTTGTAGTCAGTAACATAGTTCGTATAATTTTGATAAGTTGTCATACTAAGTTGTTCGATAAACCGTTACCAGCGGTGCCCGGGTGCATAGTCTCTGGCGCTCTTGTCGCCTTTCATCTTCTTGGCGTGTCCGGGAGGCAACGGCTTTTCTTTCTTGTGAGGAGGACGGGGATGCTTGTGGTGCTTCACCACTATACACGATGTCAGGTTCATACAGAGGAACCCTGTGAATATCAGCAATAAAAACTTGGCTCTCATCGTATTGTTCTTGGTTTTTAAGATTCATAATGCCAGCGTTTTCCAGTTAGTGTTTCGCTTACTGACCGCTGTTTTTCTGCCCTAAAGTTAATTATTTCCTATTAAGACGCAAAAGAAGAAGGAAAAGTTGCAGTAGAAGACTCTTTATTCAAGGTATTGTGGACGTCCGGGGATGGTAGATGTTACTGGAATCATGTATCTGGAGATTGTATGGCAACAGATTGTTTCTGATTGTTGCTATCTTGAGAGATATTCTGTTCTATATAAGAAAGGCTTCGAAATGGTGTGTACCCTCTCGAAGCCTTTTATTATACTCTTAAATATGTAAGAAATCGTCAGAACATCCTGCTCACCCTCTCTACGCCAGCCACCAGCGCATCCACTTCTTCTTTCGTGTTGTACAAGCCAAAAGATGCACGGACGGTGCCCTCGATGCCGAGTCGCTGCATCAGCGGCTGGGCACAGTGATGACCTGTGCGCACGGCAATGCCAAGACGGTCGAGCAAAGTGCCCATATCGAAGTGGTGGATGTTGCCTACCAGGAAAGAAATGACGCTGCCTTTCTGGTCTGCCTCACCGAAGATGCGCATGTCGGGAATTTCCTTCAGGCGGCGCATGGCATACTGTGTCAGTTCATGTTCGTAGGCGGCAATGTTGTCCATACCCAGATCCGTGACGTAGTCCAGTGCCTTGGCCAGTCCGGTAGTGCCTATGTAGTCGGGGGTGCCGGCTTCGAACTTGAAAGGCAGCTCATTGAAAGTGGTACGCTCGAAGCTGACGTGCTGAATCATTTCGCCACCACCCTGGTAAGGAGGCAGCTTGTCCAGCCAGTCTTCCTTGCCATAGAGCACACCCACGCCTGTGGGACCATAGACCTTATGGCCGGAGAATACATAGAAGTCGGCATCGAGCGCCTGCACGTCGACCGGCATGTGGGGAATGCTCTGCGCACCGTCGACCAGCACGGGCACGCCGTGGCTGTGTGCCGTGGCTATGATGCGGTCAACCGGATTGATTGTGCCCAGCACATTGCTTACATGTGCCACACTGACTATCTTGGTACGTTCAGAGAAGAGTTTCTTGTACTCGTCCAGCAGCAATTCGCCTCGGTCATTCATCGGGATAACCTTGATAGCAATGCCCCGCTTTGCCGCCAGCAGCTGCCAGGGCACAATATTGCTGTGGTGCTCCATGGTGGAAATGATGACCTCGTCACCTTCCTGCATGAACTCCTCACCGAAGCTGGACACCAGCAGGTTGATGCTTTCCGTCGTGCCGCGGGTGAAGACTATCTCGTTGGTGCTGCGGGCGTTGATGAACTTACGCACTGTCTCGCGGCTGGCCTCGTGCAGTTCGGTGGCTTGCTGTGAGAGGAAATGCACTCCGCGATGCACGTTGGCATTGACGCTGTAATACTCGTCGGTAATGGCGTCGACCACACACCGTGGTTTCTGTGTCGTGGCCCCATTGTCAAAATATACCAGCGGCTTACCGTACACTGTGCGGCCGAGAATGGGGAAATCGGCTCTTATCTGTTGAACGTCGTACATATCTGCAATCCTTTCTATGAATTATCTGTCTTATTATCAAAATTTTGCTATTCTTTCGTTACTACTACGCGGTAGTAATCGATTTGTCGGAATAAGTCGCGCAAGCCCAGAATGTAGTTCTTCGCCATTGTTCTGCCGTCGGCATCGGTGATGTTCAGCATGTTCTGTCCTTCCGTATCGGTGTACACCCGGCCTTTCTGCGCCGTGTCAAACACATAGACCCGACCTTTTCCGTCCATTTTAATCAAGCGTCCCCGGTGGTCAGTCAACTTCATGCTGATATCGTTTCCCCGAAAGTGTATCTTTACATCGGGTTGTAAACGGGAGACTATTGATTGGAAACTGTTATATCCTTTTTTCATCACCGATTCTCCCCAACGGTGAGTCTCGGGCTCAAAGGTGATGCGATAGTTTCCTGTTACCGGCTTACCTTCCGCCAAAACTCCTTTTTCGTCTACCACGAAACTGCGGCAGGTGGACATTTCGAGCATTATTCGCACAGGCATTTCATTCATGGCGGCGGTCTGTGCCGGAAGCCATTTCACAAATCCCACCAGCAGGATGGCAAGAACGGTAACATGCTTATTCATCTCACACATTATCTTTTTGTCCTCTGTTTACTTACAGATGGCGCAACCTTGGCATTTGTTCAGTTCGCCACGGAAACGCTTCTCTACCAGCAGGTGCAGGCGGTCGCGCAAAGCATCGAGGCGTATAGTGTCAATCACCTCGTTGACAAAGGCGAACATAAGCAGCAGACGGGCCTCGTGAACCGGAATACCGCGTTGCTGCATGTAGAACAGGGCTGCATCATCCAGCTGTCCCACCGTAGCGCCGTGGCTACACTTTACGTCGTCGGCATAGATTTCCAGCTGCGGCTGCGTATACATGTGTGCTTCGCGGGTGGCACACAGGTTGCGGTTGGTTTGCTGCGAATTGGTGTGTTGTGCACCCGGACGCACCAGTACCAGTCCGGCAAAGGCACCCGTGGCCTGGTCGTCGAGCACATACTTGAACAGCTCGTTCGACGTACAGCTGGGCACGGCGTGGTCTATGCTGGTATGATTGTCCACATGCTGGTTCTTGTCGGCAATAGCCATGCCGCACAGGTTGATTTCGGCATTTTCACCGGCCAGTGTCACCTTAACCGTATTGCGTGTAGTACCATTGTTCAGGGTCATGCCGTTGAGCAGTACGTTGCTGTTTCTCTCCTGACGGATATACAGGCTGCTGACGCGTACCGTACTGGTATGTGTCTCTTCCAGTTCGTAGAGGTCGAAAGAGGCATTTTCGCCGACAAAGACTTCCACCACCTGTGTAGCAAGGAAGTTGACGGCATCCATGGCATGGTCGCATACCAGCAGACGTGCCTGGGCTCCATCTTCCAGCACAATCAGCACACGGCGGTTTACCATCAGGTTGACATCACTGCGCAGGATGTTGACCAGCTGGATGGGACGCTCCACTACTACGTTCTTGGGCACGTAGAGCAATACTCCGTCTTGTGCCAGCGCCGTGTTGAGAGCTGTCACTCCGTCCTTCGATGTATCGGCCAGCTTGCCGTAGTATTTCTTCACCAGTTCGGGGTGCTGTGCAGCCAGTTCGCTCAGACTGCCGAACAATACTCCTTCGGGCAGGTGCGACTTGGGCAATGCCCGGTTGTAGAAAGCATCGTTTACGACAAAATAGAGCGAGGTACTCATGTTGGGCACATCACACTTGAACACGTCGTAAGGATTAACGGGGATGTCGAGCCTGTTGAGGTTCAAGCCATAGTCTGGCTCAAAGAACTTGCTGACATCGGTATATTTGTAGTTCTCGTCCTTGCGGGTAGGAAATCCCAGCCGCTCAAAGTCGGCAAAGGCCGCCGCGCGTGGGGCATTCATCACCTCGGTACTATGCCGGCAAATCATGGCCTCGCACTGCGAGAACAGGTCGATGTATTGTTGTTCAGGTTTCATACACTGTCTTGTTTTTAGGCGCGGATTACACGGATTTCACGGATTAAAGATTTTATTTAGAAGTAAAGACCTTACGTTTAAATTCTGCACTGTGTCCAAAGTTAAGCAACAAGCCTACCTGCATACCCGTAGCTTTCAAATAATTGATTAATTGCCACTCGTGTTCGGTACGCAATGACTGAACTGCCTTCAACTCCAGTATCACAGTATCTTCCACTACCATATCAGCGACATAATACCCAACTATATCACCTTTATAGTATACTTCTATTTTCTTTTGACATTCCACTTTCAATTTCCTATTGCACAATTCTTTATAGAGAGCATTCTGATACACCTGCTCCAGAAAGCCAAATCCCAACACTTTATGTACTTCATAAAATGCTTTGATTATTTCATGTGTCAGTTCTTCGTGCAACATAATAATTATCCGTGAAATCCGTGTAATCCGCGCCTGAACTCTAATTATTTACTCGCTCACTTCTTTTTTTATCCAGTCAAACCCGCGGTTCTCGATTTCTTGTGCCAGTTCCGGTCCACCCGTCTTCACGATGCGTCCGCCCAGCAGCACATGTACGATGTCGGGTTTCAGGTAGTCCAGTAAGCGCTGGTAGTGCGTGATGACCATGGCGCTCGTCTGTTTGGTGCGCAGCTTGTTGAAGCCCTCGGCCACGATGCGCAGTGCATCCACGTCAAGTCCAGAGTCCGTCTCGTCCAGGATGGCAAACGTAGGTTCCAGCATGGCCATCTGGAAAATCTCGTTCCGTTTCTTTTCACCGCCGCTGAAGCCCTCGTTCACTGAGCGGTTGGCCAGTTTGCTGTCCAGCTCCACGATAGCACGCTTTTCGCGCATCAGTTTCAGGAATTCACTGGCCGAGAGGGCAGGTTGGTGGCGATACTTGCGCTGCTCGTTCACGGCCGTACGCATGAAGTTCACCATTGATACGCCCGGAATCTCTACCGGTGTCTGGAAAGACAGGAAGATACCCTCGTGGGCACGGTCTTCGGGCGAAAGAGCCAGCAGGTCCTTACCGTTGAACGTGATGGAACCGTGCGTCACCTCGTATGCAGGGTGCCCCACCAGGACATTGCTCAACGTACTCTTTCCGGCACCGTTCTGTCCCATCAGGGCGTGCACCTCACCATCGCGGATAGTCAGGTTGATGCCTTTCAATATCTCTTTGCCATTGATACTGGCATGAAGGTCTTTTATCTCTAACATTTTTCTATCTCTTTATTATTATAGACTTTACATATTTCTTATTACAGCTTACAGCCCCAGAATCCAATCTATCAGGCTGCTTGTCTCCGAGTCGGAAAAGCTGAAGGGAAAAGTCAGCTTCAAGCCCATGCTTAACGTATGGCGGTTTCCTTTGGTACGTGTTGTGTAAATCCTGTCCGTCTGACAGTTTTTGGTATTGACTTCGAAACGTGAGTCAACTCCTACATGATAGCCATAAGCCAACTGTAAGGCCACGCACGACAGCAAATACACATCCACACCCACCACCGGCGCAAAACTGAACCGGGGAGTACGAACCGAATAGGCCGTTTCGTAATGCTTCGCCCACTCACCTTTTCTGTAACCCCAGGAAGTAACGCTACCTTGTTCCTCCCGACTACCAATGTGGAAATAAGCATCAGCACCTGCAAAGGGCTGTACAATGTAATGCACCGGAAGCATATACCAACGTCCGCCTAAACTAAATTGGTTAAGCTGGGCACTAACATCACCTCCTCCAAGTGCCAACTCCTCACGGTCATATCCGGCTTTTACGGAAATAGGCAAATCAGGCAGATAATATTCTGCATGAAAGCTCCATCCCAGCCCGGCTTGCTTCATGTTGCCCGGATAATCGTTGCTGCTAATTGTCTGAATACTTGAATTGATTCCACCATCAATTGACCAGCGTCGATTGCTGCCATCCGGCTGAGCATGCGTATAAAGCATGCTTGCCAGTCCCAATGCCAGTATACATACAAGTCTTTTCATGGCTCCCATTCATTCTTCATTTAACCTACACTGCCTTCCAGCGAAATGCTTAGCAACTTCTGCGCCTCTACGGCAAACTCCATGGGCAGCTTGTTCAGCACTTCCTTGGCATAGCCGTTCACGATGAGGCCTACGGCATCTTCGCTCGATATGCCGCGCTGATTGCAGTAGAATATCTGGTCTTCACTGATTTTGCTGGTAGTAGCCTCGTGTTCCACCACAGCCGTTTCGTTGTGAATATCCATGTAGGGGAACGTGTGTGCACCGCATTTATCTCCCAGCAATAGCGAGTCGCACTGGCTATAGTTACGCGCATTGTCGGCCTTGGGACTTACACGCACCAGTCCGCGGTAAGAGTTTTCGCTCCGTCCGGCCGAAATACCTTTGCTGACGATGGTAGAGCGAGTGTTCTTGCCTATGTGAATCATCTTCGTACCCGTGTCAGCCTGCTGGTAGTTGTTGGTCACTGCCACGCTGTAGAATTCAGCCACCGAGTTGTCGCCCGCCAGGATGCACGACGGATATTTCCAGGTAATGGCACTACCTGTCTCTACCTGCGTCCACGACAGCTTGCTGTCCACGCCCTTGCAAATACCGCGTTTCGTGACGAAGTTGTAGACACCGCCCTTGCCCTCGGCATCGCCCGGATACCAGTTCTGCACCGTGCTGTATTTCACCTCTGCACGGTCGTGTACCACAATCTCTACGATGGCCGCATGCAGCTGGTTCTCATCGCGCATGGGGGCGGTACAGCCTTCCAGATACGACACGTAGGCATCGTCATCGGCCACGATGAGTGTGCGCTCAAACTGGCCAGTGCCCTGTGCGTTGATGCGGAAATAGGTGGACAGCTCCATGGGGCAACGTACGCCCTTGGGTATGTAGACAAATGAACCGTCGGAGAAAACCGCCGAGTTAAGTGCGGCAAAGAAGTTGTCGCGATAGGGCACCACCGAACCCAGGTACTTCTGCACCAGGTCAGGATGCTCGCGTATGGCCTCACTCATGGAGCAGAAGATAATGCCCTTCTCCATCAGGTTTTCCTTGAAGGTGGTCTTCACCGACACGGAGTCCATCACGGCGTCCACCGCCATGCCGCTCAGTGCCATCTGTTCCTCCAGCGGAATGCCCAGCTTGTTGAACGTCTTTATCAGCTCAGGGTCCACCTCGTCCATGCTTTTGGGCCCTTCCTTCTTCTTGGTGGGGTCTGCATAGTAAGAGATGGCCTGGTAGTCTATCTCGGGTATGCGGAGATGTGCCCACGTGGGCATCTCCAATGTCAGCCAGTGGCGATATGCCTTCAGGCGGAACTCCAACATCCAGTCGGGCTCTCCCTTCTTTTCAGAGATGAGGCGGATAATATCCTCGTTCAGGCCCTTCTCAATGACGTCGGTATGCACGTCGGTGGTGAAGCCATACTTGTACTTCTCCTGCGTGAGTTCCTTGACATACTTATTGGGTTCTTCTTGTTGCATGTTTCTTTTTCTAAAAGCTGTTTATATCCGGTCAGTCGTTTATTATCTGCTCTGTAAAGTCCTTTGCAGCAGGAATGAACAGCCCTGCAAAGTCCTTTATCGGATAATATAACGCCGATGATTTCTTTTTTGTTTTACTTATCAGCGTATTATCGGCATCAATATACTCCATAATCCCCACTACGACGCTGACCAGGAGCAAGAATTTCAGTGCACCCAGCCCTGCGCCCAGCAGCCGGTTGAGCCATCCCAGCGATACTGCTTCCATGGTTTTCGTTATCAGTGCTGCTACCAACGTGAATGCCAGCGGCACTGCCAGCCAGATGAGGATGAAGGACAGAATCTGTGCAAAGGTCATGGAATTTGTCAGCGATGGGCACAGCCGTTCGGCCAAAGGGGCATAGAGCGCCTTGGCGGCCAACAGGCCTACTATCAGGCCCAGAATGGTGGCCAGTTGCTTGACGAAGCCTTTGACGAAACCTATCACGGCTCCCGCGCCTATCAGCGCCACTATTATAATGTCGATAGTTGTCATACCTTATCCGTTAAATGACAGAAGGCACGGACTACACACGCTACACGGCACCTCAATCTGGCAAACCCGTGAAATCCGTGTAATCCGCGCCCTTCCTATAATGGTTGATGGTTAGTGGTAAATGGTTGATGAAGGGTTACTAATCGTTAACCGCTCGTCATTTACCACTATTTACGCCGCTATCTTAAAGCGTTTGCTTCACTTCAATTTCCTCGTACGTTTCAATGATATCGCCCACCTTGATGTCATTGCAGTTGGTCAGGCTGATACCACACTCGAAGTTGGTACCCACTTCCTTCACATCGTCCTTGAAGCGCTTCAGGGCATTGATGTTTCCGGTAAATACTACGATACCGTCGCGGATGAGGCGAGCCTTGTCGCTGCGTTTCACCTTTCCGGTCTTCACCATGGCACCTGCCACCATACCGACCTTGCTGATGTTGAACACCTCGCGAACTTCGATGGTAGCCGTCACCTGTTCCTTCAGCGTAGGAGCCAGCATACCTTCCATGGCAGCCTTCACCTCCTCGATGGCGTCGTAGATGACTGAATACTTGCGGATGTCCACACCTTCCTGTTCGGCCAGTTTGGCAGCCGAGTTGGACGGACGTACCTGGAAGCCCACGATGATGGCATCGGAAGCTGCTGCCAGCGAAACGTCGGATTCTGAAATCTGTCCTACACCCTTGTGGATGACATTGACCTGAATCTGCTCGGTAGAAAGCTTGATGAGTGAGTCGCTCAATGCCTCTACAGAACCGTCCACGTCGCCCTTCACAATGATGTTCAACTCGTGGAAATCGCCCAATGCCAATCGGCGGCCCACTTCGTCCAGTGTCAGCATCTTCTGTGTACGCAGACCCTGTTCACGTTGCAGCTGCTCGCGCTTGTTGGCAATTTCACGCGCTTCCTGTTCGGTCTCTATCACGTGGAAAGTGTCGCCTGCTGCCGGAGCACCGTTCAAGCCCAGAATCAGGGCAGGTTCTGCCGGACCGGCTTCCTTCATGCGCTGGTTGCGCTCGTTGAACATGGCTTTTACCTTACCATAGTTGGTTCCGGCCAGCACAATGTCGCCTACCTTCAGCGTACCGTTAGACACTAGGACGGTAGCCACGTAGCCACGTCCCTTGTCCAGCGACGACTCGATGATGGAACCCGTAGCCTTGCGGTTGGGGTTGGCCTTCAGGTCGAGCATTTCGGCTTCGAGCAATACCTTTTCCAGCAGCTCTGCCACGCCGATACCTTTCTTGGCCGAAATATCCTGTGACTGGTATTTACCTCCCCATTCTTCAACGAGGAAGTTCATATTGGCCAGTTCTTCCTTAATCTTGTCGGGGTTGGCTGCCGGCTTATCAATCTTGTTGATGGCAAACACAATGGGCACACCTGCTGCCATGGCATGGTTGATGGCCTCTTTGGTCTGCGGCATCACATTATCATCGGCTGCCACAATGATGATGACTACGTCCGTCACCTTGGCACCACGGGCACGCATGGCCGTAAATGCTTCGTGACCCGGTGTATCGAGGAACGTAATGCGACGTCCGTCTTCCAGTTTCACGTTGTAAGCACCGATGTGCTGCGTGATACCACCTGCCTCACCGGCAATTACATTGGCCTTGCGGATATAGTCGAGCAACGATGTCTTACCGTGGTCTACGTGACCCATCACAGTGACAATCGGTGCACGGGGTTGTAAGTCTTCCTCGGCGTCGGCCTCTTCTACAATGGCCTGTGCCACTTCGGCGCTGACATATTCGGTCTTGAATCCGAATTCCTCAGCCACCAGGTTGATGGTCTCAGCATCCAGACGCTGGTTGATGGATACCATCATTCCGATGCTCATACAGGTAGCGATGACCTGAGTAACGGGCACGTCCATCATGCTGGCCAGCTCATTGGCTGTTACAAACTCCGTCAGCTTCAGTACCTTGCTGTCGGCCATTTCCTGGCTTTCCAGTTCGTGCAGACGGTCGGCAGCCTGCTCGCGTTTCTCCTTACGATACTTGGCGCCTTTGTTCTTGCCCTTGGCTGTGAGGCGTGCCAGGGTTTCCTTTACCTGCTTGGCTACGTCTTCCTCGCTAACCTCCTGTTTGATGACGGGCTTCTTGAAGCGGTCTTTATTCTTCTTGCCGCCACCCTGCTGCTTGTCCATGCCGCCCGCATTCTTTCCGCGGTCGCCGCCGCCCGGGCGCTGCATGTTCTGTATGTTGTTCAGGTCAACCTTTTCCTTGTTGATGCGTGCGCGTTTCTTCTTGCTGTTGCCACCCTGTTCGTCGCCGGCGTCTTTCAGCTTGCTGTCTTCGCGGCGGATTTCCTTGATGATGGCTTCCTTCATCTGCTTCTTCTGGTCCTGGCGCTGCTTTTCCTTCTCCTCACGTTCGCGACGTTTCTCTTCCTTGCTTTTCTTTTTGGGACGCGTGCTTTGGTTCAGGGCTGCCAAGTCAATCTGGCCGATGACGTTGATTTTCGACACGAATTCCGGCTGGCGAATCTTGAAGATGCCGTCTTTCTCTTCTGTAGCGGGCTCGTCGTCCTTGCTTTCAGGTTGCTGAGGTGCGGCAGGTTCTTCTTCGGCTGCAGCTTCGTGTGCGGGTTCTTCTTTCTTTGCTTCGGGTTCGGGCTTAGCCACAGGCTGTACAGGTTCGGGCTCGGCAGCCACTGCGGGCTGTACTTCAACCGTTTCCTTCACCGGCTCTTCCTTGGGAGCTTCGGTTACGGGTGCCGGTTGTGCCTCAACGGTTTCCTTCACTTCTTCCTTTACCTCAACCGGCTTCTGCTCTTCCACTGCCGGTTTTTCTTCCACTGTTTTGTGGCCCACCTTGTCCAGGTCAATCTTTCCTACCTGCTTGAATTTGGGGCGTACGTCTTCAGGGACAACGGTCTTTATCTCTTCGGGCTTGCTCTTTTCGCGTTCGTCTTGTCCGAATCCGTCAATGGAGACCGTTCCCTTGTTGCGGTCTTTGCTCTGACGTTCCTGGATAAAACGTTCCGACTTCATCTTCAGGTCCTTGTCCGTACTGAACTCCTTCACCAGCATCTGATACTGTTCATCCGTAATCTTGGTGTTAGGATTGGGCTCTACGGTAAATCCTTTCTTTTGCAGGAACTCAACAGCCGTGGTGATTCCTACATTCAAATCTCTTGTTACTTTATTTAACCTTATCGTCATATAATATTTTTAATGTTTTAATGTGCCCGTGTGCTAATGCTTCTCCATCTTACGTGCCTCTCTGCGCTGTGCCTGCCTTCCTTGTGGAGGTCTGCCGGCATATTCCATCACATTAGCACCCCGTCATTAGCACATTAATTACTCCTCTTCAAACTCACGTTTCAGAACGCGCAGCACTTCGTCTATCGTCTCCTCTTCCAAGTCGGCTTTTTCAATCAGCATTTCGCGCGGAGCGTTCAGTACGGCCTTGGCAGTATCAATGCCTATGCCCTTGATGGCGTCAATCACCCATCCGTCTATTTCGTCACGGAATTCATCCAGGTAGATGTCTTCGTCTTCCACCGTATCGTCTACCTCACGGAATACGTCGATGGTATATTCAGTCAGCATGCTGGCCAGCTTGATGTTCAAGCCACCTTTACCGATGGCCAGTGACACCTCTTCGGGTTTCAGGAACACTTCGGCCTTGCGCTCCTCTTCGTTCAGCTTGATGGACGAAATCTTGGCAGGGCTCAGTGCACGCTGGATGAACAGCTGTGTGTTCGATGTATAGTTGATGACATCAATGTTTTCGTTTCTCAGCTCGCGCACGATGCCATGAATACGGCTACCCTTCACACCTACGCAGGCTCCTACCGGGTCAATGCGGTCGTCGTAGCTTTCAACGGCAATCTTGGCACGTTCGCCCGGGATGCGGGCAATCTTCTTGATGGTAATCAGGCCGTCGTTTATTTCGGGTACTTCCATTTCAAACAGGCGTTGCAGGAAGACCGGTGATGTACGGCTCAGGATAATCTTCGGGTTGTTGTTCTTGTTGTCCACGCGGGCCACTACGGCACGTGCCGTTTCACCCTTGCGGTAGAAATCGCTTGGTATCTGCTCGGCCTTGGGCAGCAGCAGTTCGTTGCCTTCATCGTCGAGCAGCAGCATTTCTTTCTTCCAAATCTGGTAAACCTCAGCACTGATGACTGTGCCTACCTTATCTATATATTTATTGTAGATGCTGTCTTTCTCCAGTTCCAGAATCTTCGAGGCCAGTGTCTGGCGCAGGTTCAGAATGGCACGGCGTCCGAACTTGGCAAAGTTCACCTCGTCGGTCACTTCTTCGCCCACTTCATACGAAGCGTCAATCTTCTGTGCCTCGCTCAGCGGAATCTGCAAGTTGGGGTTCTCCAAGTCCTCATCACTCACTACTTCGCGGTTGCGCCATATTTCAAAGTCACCCTTGTCGGGGTTCACAATCACGTCATAGTTTTCGTCCGTGCCAAACATCTTCGCAATTACACTGCGAAAAGACTCCTCCAGCACGCTCACCATTGTGGTCCTGTCTATATTCTTCAGTTCCTTAAATTCCGAAAACGTATCTATCAAGCTTACAGTTTCTTCTTTCTTGGCCATAGTCTTTATTTAAAGCTGATTAAGTATTTTGTATATTTTATCTCATCGTATGCAAATGTCAGATCTTCGTCCACCATCTTGGGGCGTTTGGCGCCTTCTTCCTTCACTTTCTTCTTCACGGTGATTACGAAATGCTGCTCGTTGGCTTCCTTCAGTACGCCGGTCAGCTTGCGACCGTCCTGTGTCAGTACCTCTACATCACTGCCCACGTGGTTGATGTATTGCTGCAATACCTTGAAAGGCTGTCCGATACCGGCCGAGCCTACTTCCAGTTCAAAGTCTTCCTTGTCTCTGTCAAGCCGGCTTTCAATATAGCGGCTCAGCTCCACGCAGTCCTCAATCCAGACTCCTTCTTTATGGTCTATCTCGACCACGATTTTGTTATCGGGGCTGATAGTCACCTCCACCAGGAAGTATTCTTTGCCCTCCAACCACTCATTTACAATCTGACAAACACTTTCTTTTGCTATCATAGATTAACCATTAAGAACAAAAAAGAGGAGCTTGATTGCCCCTCCACCTTTCATCCATTTCGGACGCAAAGATATAAATAATCTGTTCAAGTACAAAATATTAGCAAGGATTTTATAATATAATTCTTTACGCTGCAATTTGTCGCCATCCTCCATCGCTGCGGTTCTGCCATCTTCCATGGCTTGCAGAATGCTTTTTTCTGCCGCTTTTTTCTCTCCATATTGGCTACAGAGCGGGTCAATTAAGGCTCTCAATACCTCCTTCGACGAGCAAGAATGTCTCACTCTGTCATGACACTTTATTTTTAAGATTAATTAATAAATCAAACAAATAGACCATTCCGACCCTCTTCGTACCTCAGTCGTACCCCAGTCGTACCTGCTCCGTACCAAGTTCGTTCCTATAAAAACGAAGAAAGAGCGTTTCTGGAGGGGGTGGGAAAAGAGGAATATGAAAAATGGAACAATTTTGTGCGAATTGTTGCCGAAGGGGTAAACTGTTTTCTGTACTACCGTGAAGTTCGGCAGTGGGCTATTTATAGTTCCTGTTGGTCTATTATGGGGTAAAATGATATGAAGTGAAATGGAATTGTTAAACAATTTGATATGCTCATTGAGCGCTGTTGCTGCAAAAAGGTTGTTTATCTATCTAATATACGTTCAAAAAGATAGTATTTTTCTATAAAATAGTTCATCAAGATGCTTGCATAAATGAAATAAGTGTATATATTTGCAAAATATATGTAAGAGCCTGTTGCCTTGTGCTTTTTGACTACAGCTGGTTGTATTGGTTGTCGTAGTCATTGAAGAAACAGACACCGGTGATTATGAGAGCCTTTTATTATCTTTAATTATAAACAAAACAAGTATGAAAACGCTAAGAACCCTATCCCTAATGCTGTTAGCCTGTGTGACAATCTTTTGTAGTTGTTCGAAAGATGATGGTGAAGGTGCGCCACCGCCACCCGAACCGACATTTACCATCAGCGTAGACGAAGTGACTGAAAGTACGGCGAAAGTTACCATTACCCCTATTTCCGAGGATACAGTGTATTTTTACGATGCCATTTCGGCAACTAATCTTGCGGAATATCACGAGAATTCTATTCCTAAGTATATAGAAAACCTGCTCAATGAGCAAATGTTGTGGGAGGAAAAGGACGTAGCGACTATCGTAGCAGAGATAACGACCAAAGGTAAATCTACTTATTCGTTTGAAAATCTGACACCCGGACAGAAATACATTTGCTTTGCAGTGGGATTGAACGCTAAGGGTGAGCTGAATACGGAAGTAGTGCAGCAGGAGTTTGAAACGCCAGCTGTGGTTTCTGAGAATACATTCAGTGTAGAATTCAAAAATCAGGTATTCAATGGTGTTGATATCTACATTACGCCCAGCAATGCAGATTACTATTATTATACCGTACGCTCAGGTAATTGGTGCAAGCAGTTTGAAACTGATGAGGAGATGTTGAAGGCAATCTTCAACGAAGATTCGTTCTTGATGTCTTTTTTCGCTACAAGCGGCAATACGGAATATCTCAATGAGCAGGTATGGAACACTGATACTGGCTATGAACTGTTGGTATTTGGTTACGACCGTGACTACTCGGTGGCTACTACCAAGCTTTTCCGTTTCCCCTTCCGTACGGCACAGGCCGAAGGCGACCCGGCTGCCTGCACGTTTGAGGTGGAGGCTAAGGGCATTACCACGAGGGGTGTGACTATATCCATCAAACCATCGAACACGCAGGTGATGTATATGTGGGACCTTATTACGGCTGCCAGCTATGAAGCCAATAAGGACAAGATGGGCGAATATGTGATTGCCTACATCAATGAAATAGGTCTGCAGATGCTGGAATCGAATCTGACGCGCGACGCCAGCGGTAATATATTCAGTAATCTGGAGCCGGGTACGCAATACTACGTGTGGGCGGCATGCGTGGACGAAAACGGACAGTTGACATCGGAAGTGAAGATGAGCCAGCCCTTCAATACCAATGAGGAGGCTCTGAGCGACGTTAGTGTGGAAGTGATTGTCGACAAATACTTTGACGGCAGCGAAATGTACGACGCTTATCATGAGACTGATCCGGACGCTTTCCCTGAAGCAGTGAAGGGTAATGCCTATGTACCAGTGGTGTTCAGTCCCAGTACGGAACCGGCAGCTTACCGTTGGTGGGGACAGGTGTATAATGAAGACCTGAGCAACCCGGAGAATCCGACGGACGAGGAAATTATCAATACGCTGACTAATGGTGGTGGATTGACTTTGCCTACTTACAAACCGTTCATCTTGGCGTGGAACACTCCTGTTACCATTTTGGCTGTAGCCATGGACGAGAAAGGTAATTTTAGCAAGGTAGTGCGTAAGGTCTGCACATTTAGCAAGGATGGCGCGTCACCGGCCGACGAATATGTAGCTCCTGAAACAGGTGCCAGTGCGGATAGCTATAACTTCATGCCTCGTGCAAAGAAGCAGATTGTGAAAATGTATCGGACAATGGAGGTTGCTCGGCGCACGGATATGCGTAAGTAACGATGGGCTGAAACGACGGTATTGATATACGGATAAGGCTTCTTGCCTGAGGAATGTGTGGCGATACGACAGTTTGCCACAGACCTGTGGGCAAGAAGCCTTCTTTTTCATTTTTTCATCGCTAAAACGATTTGTCTCTCTTGTTTTTGTCGTTTTAAATCAATAATTTTAGGGCATCCAATTTTAAATCAATACTGCTATGGACCAACTGCTTTTCTGGCTCGTACCGGCCGCTTCCGTTCTGGCTCTCGGATTTGCCTGGCATTTTCACCGGCAAATGATGAAAGAGAGCGAAGGTACACCTCAAATGATAAAAATTGCAGCTGCTGTGCGCAAGGGTGCCATGTCTTACCTGAAACAGCAATACAAGATTGTAGGCCTGGTGTTCCTGGCCCTTGTGGCCTTGTTCTCGATTATGGCCTACGGCTTTGACGTGCAGAACCACTGGGTGCCGGTGGCTTTCCTGACGGGTGGTTTCTTCTCGGGCCTGTCGGGCTTTCTGGGCATGAAGACGGCCACTTACGCCTCGGCGCGTACGGCCAATGCCGCGCGCACTTCGCTGAACGGTGGTCTGCGCATTGCTTTCCGCAGCGGGGCGGTCATGGGCCTGGTGGTGGTCGGACTGGGATTGCTCGACATTTCTTTCTGGTATCTGCTGCTCAATGCCGTGATTTCGGCCGAGGCACTGACGCCTACCCATAAGCTTTGTGTCATCACCACTACCATGCTGACTTTCGGCATGGGTGCTTCTACACAGGCGTTGTTTGCCCGTGTGGGTGGCGGTATCTATACCAAGGCGGCCGACGTGGGCGCCGACCTGGTGGGCAAGGTGGAGGCCGGTATCCCCGAGGATGATCCGCGAAACCCGGCTACCATTGCCGACAACGTGGGCGACAACGTGGGCGACGTGGCCGGCATGGGGGCTGACCTCTATGAGAGTTATTGCGGTTCTATTCTGGCTACGGCGGCGCTGGGTGCGGCAGCCTTCATACACAGCGGCGATACGCTGATGCAGTACAAGGCTGTCATTGCGCCCATGCTGATTGCGGCGGTGGGCATTGTGCTGTCCATCATCGGCATCTATGCGGTCCGCACCAAGGAGAATGCCGGCATGAAGGACCTGCTGGGCGCGTTGGGCTTCGGCACCAACCTCAGTTCGGTGCTTATCGTTGTGGCCACGTTCTTCATCCTGTGGCTGCTGAAGCTGGACAACTGGATGTGGATTTCCTGCTCGGTGGTGGTAGGCTTGCTGGCGGGCATCGTCATTGGCCGCTCTACCGAATACTATACTTCCCAATCCTATAAGCCCACGCGGCGGCTGAGCGAGAGCGGAAAGACGGGACCGGCCACGGTCATCATCTCGGGCATCGGGCTGGGCATGCTTTCTACGGCAGTGCCGGTTATCGCCGTGGTGGTGGGCATCATTGCCTCGTACCTGTTTGCTTCGGGTTTTGACTTCAACAATGTAGGCCTGGGGCTGTATGGCATCGGCATTGCCGCTGTGGGTATGCTGTCTACGCTGGGCATAACGTTGGCTACCGATGCTTACGGACCCATTGCCGACAATGCGGGCGGCAATGCCGAAATGTCGGGGCTGGGTGCCGAGGTGCGCAAGCGTACCGATGCACTCGACTCGCTTGGCAACACAACGGCGGCCACGGGCAAGGGTTTTGCCATCGGTTCGGCAGCCCTGACGGGACTGGCTCTGCTGGCGTCGTATGTGGAGGAAATACGCATCGGGTTGACGCGCCTGGGCACGACAGAAATCAGCGTGGGCGGCACGGCGGTACCTTTGCAGGATGCCACGTTCTTTGACTTCATGCATCACTATGACGTGACACTGATGAATCCCAAGGTGCTTTCGGGCATGTTCATCGGCTCCATGATGGCCTTCCTGTTCTGCGGACTGACGATGAATGCCGTGGGACGCGCGGCGGCGCACATGGTAGATGAGGTGCGGCGGCAGTTCCGCGAAATCAAGGGCATCCTGACGGGTGAGACGGAGCCCGACTATGCACGCTGTGTCTCTATCTCGACCAAGGGCGCACAACGCGAGATGGTGGTGCCGTCACTCATTGCCATTGTGGCACCCATCCTGACGGGCATTGTGTTTGGTGTGCCGGGCGTGCTGGGATTGTTGATAGGAGGATTGAGCAGCGGTTTCGTGCTAGCTATCTTCATGGCAAATTCGGGAGGAGCCTGGGACAATGCCAAGAAATACGTGGAGGAAGGCAACTTTGGCGGCAAGGGCAGCGAGGTGCACAAGGCCACCGTGGTGGGCGACACCGTAGGTGACCCCTTCAAGGATACGTCAGGTCCGAGCCTGAACATACTTATCAAGCTGATGTCGATGGTGGCCATCGTAATGGCCGGGCTGACGGTGGCGTGGAGTGTGTTCTGAGTAGGAGTGGACAACGTAATTTTGTTTCAGTAGACAAGTTGGCGAGGTGAGGTAGTCTTCTGTGTATCACCTTGTGAGTTTGTTCTTTATGTTTATTAAGGAAGAAATGGTTTCAAGATTCTGGTTAAATTATTGTTTTGCCTTATTAGTTCTGGTTGGAATGTCGTTTGCCAGTAGGGCACAAGCGGATGTTACGGGGTTGAATATTGATTCGATATTGAATGTGTTGGATTACGAGATGAGCCAGTGTGATGCATATACGCAAAAGAAGGAAGAAAAACTGGTTTCATTGAAGAGCCTGTTGCATCAGTCGGCTGATGACCAACACACTTTTGCTTTATGTAACGAGCTGTTTGAAGAATACAAACATTATCAATACGATTCGGCTTACGTGTACGCTGTGCGTTCTTTGTGGATGGCAGAGAAGTTGCAGCAGCCGGAGTCGATAGCGTTGGCCAAGAGCAGCCTGATGTTTTGTTATACGGCAGTAGGGTTTTACAAAGAGGCCGACGAGATGAATAGAAGTTTTTCGGTGGAAGGCTTGAGTCCCCAAATGTTGGAGCATTATTATTCGCAATGCCTATATTTATATCAGAATATGCGTGATTTTTCGGTAGATAACGACAGCCTTTGGCAACATTACGAGTCTTTGCGTGAACAGGCTCGTGATCAAGTGCTGGCAAGTGCCGCTATGAACGCTGACGTATACCGGAGGACTTACACGAAAGACATGCTTTCGGTGGAGTTCCTTCCGCCGGCTTCTATGATTGAGAGGCGGAAACAGTTGCTGGGTAAGTATTCGTTGTCGCTACACGATCAGGCAGTGCAATGTTTCATGATAGGTGAAATGTGCGACAAGTTGGGGCGGAGAGCCGAAGCCACCTATTACATGGCGCTTTCTGCCATTAATGACATTCGCTCTAATACGCGTGAGACTTCCGCCGGCAAGACGCTTGCCTCTTATATGTACGAGGCAGGCGACATTGACCGTGCGACACGCTATGTGCATAGGGCACAGAGTGATGCCAACTTCTATAACACGCGTATTCGTAAAATGGAAATCAACTCCATATTGCCGCTGATAGAAAGCCGCCGTTACGAACAGATGAGCCGCCAGCGGAATTTCCTATTTGCCTTCGGCGCTTTTGTTTTGCTTACTTTGCTGTTGTTAGCCGTTTTGTATGTCATTTTGAAGAAAAAGAATCGTAGCTTGTGCGAGGCAAGGAATGAAGTCGAGCGGAAGGCCTGTGAACGTGATGCGGTCAATCGGCAGTTGTCTGTCATCAATATGCAGCTGCAAGAGGCTAATGAGATAAAAGACAGTTATATCGTTCAGTCGTTGTATGGTGATTCATCCTTTGTGAATGATGTAGAGGAGAAGTGTAAGCAGTTGAAACGTAAACTGAAAGCCAAACAGTATGATGATTTGCTGTCTATCATTAACGGAATCAATATCAGGCAGGAGCGTGAGCGTATGTCTTCATCGTTTGATGCCGCCTTCTTGAAACTGTTTCCTACTTTCTTGGAGGAATATAACAAACTCTTTCCAGAGGAATATCAGGCTTGTCTGACCGATAGTGGCATGTTGCCCACCGAAGTACGTATCTTTGCCTTAATGCGGTTGGGTATTGCCGACACGGCATTGGTGGCCAAATACCTGAATATTTCACAAAATACGATTTATGTCTACAAAGCTAAGGTAAAAGCTAAATCGCTCGTTTCAAAAGATGAATTTGACAATCATATTTTGCGTATTTGTAAACCTCGGGAATCTTAATTTTATGTTGATTTAATATTTTGTATTTAGCTGATTTATAGTGGCGCAATGTAAGAAGTAGTATTAAAATGACCTTAATTAGTTGCTCTTGGAAGACATCTTATCTACCTTTGCACGTAAACAAATGAACCACATTGTTTAACTTTAAAATGTAAAGCTATGAGAAGAAAATTCCGTAAACTGGGTTTTTTATTATGCTTGTTGTTTGTGTTTGGAGGACTGGCTCAAACTGCGTGGGCGCAGCAATTAAGCGTAAAGGGAGTAGTGACAGACGCAGCTACTCAAGAAACACTTCCTGGAGTAAACATCCAAGTTAAATCTACAACAAAAGGTTGCATTACTGATTTAGACGGGCAGTTTGTGCTCGAGGGAGTAGGCAAAAATGATGTGCTGATAGTGTCCTACATTGGTTACAAAACTGTTGAAGTGCCGGTGAATGGGCGTACAGAGCTGAAAATTGCCTTGGGTGAAGACACTGAGATGTTGGCCGAAGTGGTGGTTATTGGCTATGGTACGATGGATAAGAAAGAACTGACTTCAGCCATTTCGCACGTTTCTCAAAAAGATTTTCTTGCCGTGAGCAGTATTGACCCTACCATGATGATTCAAGGCAAAGTGCCCGGAGTGTCTATTACCAATACCGGTGCGGGCGACCCCAACAACCAAGCCAGTATTCAGATACGTGGCGTTTCGTCGCGTGCGGCAGGTTTGGGCCCGTTGATTGTAATTGACGGTGTGCCTGGAGGTAATCTTACAAATCTTAATCCAAATGACATTGCCAGTTTCGATATATTGAAAGACGGCGCGGCTTCGGCTATTTATGGAACACGGGGTTCCAACGGTGTTATCCTGATTACGACTAAGAAAGGTAGCAAGGACGGCAGCATACATACATCTTATACCGGCACATTCTCGTTCGATGTGATGAAGAAAGAACTGGATATGCTTACTGCACAAGAATACCGCGACTTGCGTTCTGATTCATCGGTAGGTTATGATTTAGGGGGTAACGATGATTGGCTGGATGCCGTAAGCCAGACAGGATTTAGCATGCAGCATACGCTGACTTTAAGTGGCGGAAACGACCGTACCTCCTATCGTGTAAGTGCAGATTATCGCGATGCACGCGGTATCGACCTTCGTTCAGGGCGTGAAGAATATGGTGCACGTGCTTCTTTAAACCATACAACGGCTGATGGCTTGTTTACGTTTACTGTTAACATCGCTCCACGTATCGCTTATCGTGACCAAGCAGCGTGGGATGTGTTCCGCAACGCTATTGAGGCCAATCCTACCACGCCAATTCGTGACCCTCAAGATCCTTCAAAATATTATAACTTCCAAGGGCAGACGGCAGGATACAATCCTGTGGAACTGATGGCTTTGGAAGAAGACAAAGGAGAAACCAAGTTGCTTGACTGGGATGCTACGGCCCGTTTGAACCTGTTGCCTTTGTTGCTGAAAGACAAGACCGGCAATCATTCGCTGAACACACAAATCACATTTGCCGATCACCAATATGACAACTTTAACGGCTGGTTCCGTCCTTCTACCAGTACGTTGTGTATAAATGCTGGACGTGACGGAGAGGCTTCTCGCTCGTATAGCAAGGAACGCCAACACGTGTTGGAGTGGATAACTAACTACCAGACATCTTTCGGTGGCCACAACCTGAAGGCTATGGCCGGTTATTCTTACCAGTATTCGCAATATTCCGGGTTGAATGCTTCAAACAAGGATTTTTCCAACGATGGTTTGGGATTCAACAATATTGGCTCGGGTGAATATGCTAAAGATGAAGGCGAAGTGGGAATGGGTTCTTATAAGAATGATTCAAAACTCATAGCATTCTTTGGCCGTATCAGTTACGATTACAAGGGCAAGTATCTGATGACAGCCTCACTGCGTCATGAAGGCTCTTCAAAGTTTGGAGCTAACAACAAGTGGGGTAACTTCCCGGCCATTTCACTCGGATGGCGTATTTCGGAAGAATCGTTTATGAAGGGTATTGACTGGATTAATGATTTGAAGCTGCGCGGTGACTTCGGTATAACAGGAAACCAAGAATTCGACAGCTATAAGTCACTGAGTACAATGTCGTCTTTTGGTTATTACTATTACAATGGTCGCTATTTCCAGGTATGGGGTCCGTCAAAGAACGTAAATCCTGATTTGAAATGGGAAAAAGGAAAGAACTGGAACATAGGTATTGATTTTGCCCTCTTCAAGAACCGAGTGTACGGTTCTATCAATTACTTCAACCGTCGTCAGCAAGACTTGTTGGGTGATTACAAAGTGTCGGTTCCGCCCTACTTGTTTGACACAACGTTTGTCAATGTAGGTACAATGAAGAATACTGGTCTGGAAATAGATATTACTTGGGATGCTGTGAAGACCAAAGACTTTGATTATTCAGTGTCAGTAGTCGGTTCGACCATGGGTAATGAGTTTGTTGATTTCAGTAACTCGGAATATGTGGGACAAGATTTCTACGACGTAGTGGGTACTGAGGATCCCTATCCTTTCCATTACTTGCAGCGCATTGAGAAAGGGAAGCGTTTAGGAAACTTTTATATGTTCAAATATGCCGGTATCGATGAACAGGGCAACTGGATTGTGTATGACAAGGACGGAGATATGATTAAAGCCGACCAGGCTACGGATGAAGACCGCCAGATTGTAGGCAACGGACTTCCTAAGTTTACTGGCTCTATGACTCATAATTTCCGTTATAAGAATTTCGACCTCTCCATTTTCTTCCGTGGCGCTTTTGGATATGATATCTTTAACATCCATGATTTTTACTATGGCACCAAGAGCTTCATTGGTAACGTGCTGAAGAAAGCTTATGAGAAGAATGCACAGATTACTGCCAACCCGGTAGTAAGTGATTATTTCTTGGAGCGCGGCGATTACGTGAAGCTGGATATGTTGACTTTGGGCTATACCTTCAATCCTCAATGGAAATACCTGAAGAAATTACGTGTTTATGGTACCGGGAAGAACCTGTTGACTTTCACTAAATTTAGTGGTGTAGATCCTTCTACCTATCAGGTAAACGGACTGAATCCGGGGGGGTACCGGTTCGCGCAGTTACTATCCGTCGAGCCGCCAGTTTATTGTAGGTGTGCAGATTGATTTCTAAGATTCCTTAAAATTAATAAGAATATGAAAGTCTTAAAAAAGATATATATAGCCGCAACGGCATTAGCTACCGTGTTTGCAACCGGTTGCACCAATTTGGATGAAACCCTTTACGACCAAGTGGGTTCCCAGAACTATTACAATACCCAGATGGATGTGGTACGTGCTACATTCCGTCCTTTTGAACATGCTTTCTGGAGCATACAGTCTCGACATGTTTTGAACGAACTCTCGGCCGATCAGTTGATAACACCGACGCGTGACGGTTGGTGGGATGACGGAGGGCGCTGGCGCCGTTTGCATTACCATACGTGGACGATTGAAGACGGCGATGCACAGACTGAATGGAACGGATGTTTCCAAGGTATCATGCAGGCCAACTATGTGATTGAAGACCTCAGTTCGTTATCGCCCGAGAAATTTGGTTTTACGGATGACGAGTTCAACAACCTCAAGGCACAGTGCCGAGCATTACGAGCTTGGTTTTACCTGAGATTATTGGATGCTTTCCGCAACGTCCCGTTGGCAGTAAGCTTCAATGATGTATCGTTGAACTCTGAAGGACAAGTAGAGCCGAAAGTCATTTTTGAATTCATTGAGACGGAGCTGAAAGAATGCTTGAATTTGCTGACCACGAAAGAGACGTTGGGAGGTAATCAAGGTATTCAGGGACAATGGACCAAAGCAGCGGCTGCCTCTTTGTTGGTACGGCTTTACCTCAATGCAGAGACCTATATCGACGAAAACCGCTATGCCGATTGTGCCACTTACGCTCAGGAAATCTTGGACGGCAAGTATGGCAAGTACGAATTGGCTGCCACTTGGGATGCTCCGTTCGATTGGAATAACGAGACATGCGACGAAGTCATCTTTGGATTCCCTGCATCACAGGGCTACTCTTATTGGCACTATCAAGGCGATACCTATTGGTGGACTGTGCCGGCGCGCATCCGTTTCTACTTCAACGACTCCAAGGCAAAGGCGGGTGATCATAACTGTAAGTATGCTGCTTCACCCAGCTATGACTTGAGTGGCAATTTGTATGAGTACACGTTGGGTATGCCTATCCAGAAGTTCCGCAAATATCCTGAAGATGAACGTTTGAAATTGTATAGGAACTTGGGCAATAATACTCGTGAAGGAATGTTCCTTTACGGCAAACTGCCCTACACGGATGAAAACGGTGAACTGAAGTATGTACCTTCTCCTAATTCAGATTATGATTTGTGTATCCGCGATGCCGTTGGAAAGTTCCACGGACTTCCCGAAGGACAGTATCCAGACGACAAGACCAGTAACCTCACAACGGGCGATCACAATTCAGGATGGCACTTCTGTAAGTATCCTTTCTATAGTGACGAAGATGACCAGCAGATGGAATCTGACTTTACTGAAATCCGCCTGGCTGAGATTGTCTACTCATTGGCTGAATGCAAATTCCGCCAAGGTGATGTAGAGGGAGCGGCCAAGTTATTGAACAGTGTGCGCAAGCGCAACTATCCGGCGGAAAGCTGGACACGTAACCTTTATGCACCCGAAGGACAAGCCCAACTTACTGAGAGCGAATTGCTGGATGAGTGGGGACGCGAGTTCTTTGCTGAAGGACGCCGCCGCATTGATCTTATCCGTTTCGGACAGTTCAACAGTGGATGTTGGTGGGATAAGGAGGCTGATTCCGATAATCATACCGAGATTTTTGCCATTACGCGCGACGTGCTGAATGCTAATCATAATTTGAAGCAAAATCCTGGATACGACAAATAAATTTTATAACTAAAAAAGACTTATTCTTATGAAACAGCTATATCATTTTGTACAAGCAGCCGTGTTGCTGCTGACCATAGCCTTGGCTGGTTGCGAAGGAGAAAAAGACTTGATTGTCATCGAAGGAAATCTGCCGATTAAAACCGAAACGTTTTACATGGTAGGCGATGCCACTCCAGCAGGGTGGGATATCAGCAACCCTACGGCTTTGACACCGACGGAAGCTGATCCGTTGATTTTCGTGTATGAAGGGCATCTGAACACCGGCGAGTTGAAATGCTGCTTGGTGACGGGCAGTTGGGATGCACCGTTCGTACATCCTACTACGCAAGGACGTGAGATAAACCAGAGCGGCATCAATGCCGAAGTATTCTTGATGTACGCCGGAGGCGAAGATTTGAAGTGGAAGGTTACCGCTGCGGGAACCTACAATCTGACCTTCGACCTGCGCAACTGGACCATCTCGGCATCTTATTTGGGCGAATAATTACTAAAACGATTTGTATGGTATATGAACTTCGTTTTTAGACTATTCTTATTGGGAAGTTTGCTTCTGGCAAACTTCCTCCCCGTCCACTCCCGCGACAGCAAGTTTACCCGCAAGGGCAGCGGTCCGATGTATTGGATGGCCTACGAGTATTGCTACGACAACAACCGGCCTCTGCCCGAAGACCGTTACAAGAAAAACATCGATTGGATGGACACGCATCTGAAAGCGTATGGCTACGATATGATATGCACTGACGGGTGGATAGAACAGGCGCAAACGATAGATGCCAACGGATACATCACCAAGTACAACAGTGATTGGCAGCATGACTTCAGCTATTGGAGTGATTACATCCGTGGCAAAGGGATGAAGTTCGGCGTCTACTACAACCCGATGTGGCTGACACGTGCCGCGTGGGAGCAAGACTGTCCGGTGGCAGGCGCGGAAACCACCGCCCGCCAAATCGTGGGGAAGAACAGTTTCAACGCCGATTTGTATTGGGTGGATACCGCCCGTCCCGGAGCCGAGCAGTGGATAAAGGGATATGTGCGTCATTTCATCGACTTAGGGGCCACTTACCTGCGCATCGACTTCCTGGAGAATTACGAGCGGAACTACGGTTCGGACAAATACGTGCAAGCCTTGAAATGGATTAAGGAGGAAGCAGGCGATGAGATTTTCATCAGCCTGGTGATGCCCAACTGTTTCAGTCACGGCAAGAACGAAATACCGTATGGCGACATGATACGCATCAGTGACGATTGCTTCAAAGGCGGATGGGACTTTGTGAGTGGACGCCGGAGGGGCGAACGTCAGGAAAACTGGCCGCAATACGGCAATGCGTTCGATGGCTTCATCGGATTCTCTGACATAGCGGCCCCCGGCCGGTTGATTATGGACGGAGATTTTATGCGCATGAACACTATGGCCGATGTGGACGAACGCCGTTTCCTGTTCTCGTTGATGGTTGTCACAGGGTCTGCGCTGGCCGTTTCAGACCAGTTTGACACGGCGACGGAGGAGTGCTTGGAGGTCTATCGGAACAAGGAGCTGATAGAACTGAACAAGGCTGGCTTCTGTGCCCAACCGTTGTCCCGGGATGTCAAGAGCAAAGACAGTTCCCGCTGGATTGGGGAATTGCCTTGCGGCGATTGGATTGTCGCTTTTTTCAACCGTGAAGATGCAGCGGACGAATACCGCATCGATTTCGGGAAAGAACTGGGCATCGAAACGGGAAAAGCGGGAAATGTGCGCGACCTCTGGACACATCAGGACTTGGGCGCTATGGAAGGCTCCTATGCTGTGACGTTAGAGCCTCACAGTTGCCAAGTAATACGTATAACAAAGTAATTAGGGATGAAATTGGCAACAGTTTTCAATATGGGTATTTTGATGATAGTCCTGGCATTCCTTTTAGGAGGATGCCAGGATTCTGGAAGCGGTTCTTTGCAGGAGCCGCAGGAGCCTGAAACGGACATTCACGTCTACAAAGCCCCGTTGTACTGGAGTGTGTACGAATATTGCTGGAACCAGAGCAAGAACGGAGTGGCCAATGAGGATATGGACATCAGCCCGGACGAATGGGACAACATCATCGACTGGGTGGCACGCGACCTGAAGCCTTACGGATACGACATGATATGCACCGACGGATTCATTCCGATGATAGCCGACGATGAATCGGGATATATGACCCGTTATGGAAGCATGCCGCTGGAGGAGCTCATTGCCAGATGCAGGGCAAAGGGTCTGAAAGTGGGCGTCTACGACAACCCCTTGTGGCTGCACGGACCCGACGACACCCCGATACCGGGCACGGACGTGACCTTTGGCGATCTAAAATACAAGTCGGGCGATAAGATAGATAATTCCGGGCATGACGACACTTGGTTCAGCTGGGTGGTAGCTTCACATAAGGGCGCCAAGGAATACATTGACGGATTCTTCAAGCATTTTTCGGAAATGGGGGTGGATTACATCCGCATTGATTTCCTGAGCTGGTATGAAAACGGGCAAGACCGTTCAATGGGCGTCGTGGGGCGTGGCTACGGACGCGAGACCTATCGGCTGGCCTTGCAGTACATCTGCGAATCGGCACAAAAGTACGGCGTGTTTACTTCATTGGTCATGCCTCACCTGTTCGACCATGCCGACCTGGAGAAACGCTACGGCAACATGGTGCGCATCGTGGCCGATACGGGCGATGGAGGGTGGGGACATTTTTCTGCCAATGAGCGTGGAAAGATTTACGGTTCCTGGCCTGCCAGTATGAATATGTTCGACGGGTTTCTTCACTTCTCTGATGTGGCCGGACGAAACAATGTGATTCTTGACGGTGATTTTATCCGTTTGAATACCTTTGGTACGGATGAGGAGAAGCAATCAGTCATCTCGTTGCAACTGATGGCGGGAGGCCCTGTGACCGTAGCTGACCAATATCACACGATAGGTGATAACCTCCGTTTTTATCAAAACAGCGAACTGCTGGCCTTGAACGCCGACCGCTTTGTCGGGAAGCCGCTTGCCGCCGACCGCTGGGACAGCCGAAGCCAGATATGGTACGGGCAACTCTCTGACGGCGATTGGGTGTTGGGGCTCTTCAACCGCGAAGACAGCAGGCAGAAACGTTCTGTGGAGTTTGCCGAGCTGGGCATCGAAGGCAGCATGGACGTGCGCGACTTATGGACACACACCGACGAAGGCGAAGCCTCGCGACTGGAAGTGGAGCTGCCTCCGCATGGTTGCAAAATAGTAAAACTGAGTAAGAAATAACGTATCTTGAGTAATCATTTTAAACCAAACAACATGAGACCTTTTTTCAAAACCATCTGCCTGGCCTTGTCAGCCTCTTTCATGGGCTTACTGGCACAGGCACAAGAAAGCACAGTACAGTCGGTCACGTCGCCCGACGGAAACCTGACCCTCCGTTTCGAACTGGCCGAAGGAGGAGCGCCCCGCTATTCGTTGCAATATGAAGGCAAGGATGTGGTCAAACCCAGCGGGATGGGCTTCCGGCTGAAGGACGGCACGGCCCTGGTAGATTATTTCAGGCTGGTGAAAGCATCCCAAAGCGAGAAAGACGAGACGTGGAAACCCGTGTGGGGCGAAGAGAACGAAATACGCGACCATCACAAAGAGCTGCTGGTGGAACTGGAGCAAACCTCTTCCAAGCGGCTGATGAACATCCGTTTCCGTGTATTCGACCACGCCTTGGGCTTCCGTTACGAGTTTCCGCAACAGCGTAACCTGAGCTACTTCGTCATTACCGACGAATGTACGCAGTTTGCCATGACCGGCGACCACACCGCCTGGTGGATTCCCGGTGACTATGACACGCAGGAGTATGACTACACACGCAGCCGCCTGAGCGAGATACGCGGCCTGATGACCGGGTCCATCACCGGCAACCTGTCGCAAACCAGCTTCTCGCCCACCGGCGTACAGACGGCCCTGATGCTGAAGAGCGACGACGGCCTGTACATCAACCTGCACGAAGCCGCTCTGGTGGACTATCCGTGCATGCACCTCGACCTGGACGACAAGAACTTTGTCTTTACCTCCTGGCTTACGCCCTACCCCAACGGCGACAAGGCTTACATGCAATCGGCCTGCCGCACGCCTTGGCGTACGGTCATTGTCAGCGACGACGCCCGCGACATCCTCGCTTCGCGCGTCACGCTGAACCTGAACGAGCCCTGCAAGCTGGAAGATACATCCTGGATAAAGCCCTGCAAGTACATGGGCGTCTGGTGGGAAATGATTACCGGCAAGAGCGAGTGGAGCTACACTTACGATGCGCCCAACATCCACTTGGGCCAGACAGACTATGCCAAACTGAAACCCCACGGACGCCATGGCGCCACAACCGGAAACGTGAAGCGGTACATTGATTTCGCGTCAAAACACGGCTTCGACGCCCTGTTGGTGGAAGGATGGAACATCGGTTGGGAAGACTGGTTCGGCAACGCCAAGGACGAAGTGTTCGACTTCGTGACGCCGTATCCCGATTTCGACCTGCCGGGCATCCGCGACTATGCCAGGCAGAAAGGCATCAAGATGATTATGCACCACGAGACCTCGTCTTCCATCCGCAACTACGAGCGCCGCATGGACGAGGCCTACCGCTTTATGAAAGAAAACGGCTACGACGCCGTGAAGAGCGGCTATGTGGGCAACATCATTCCTCCCGGACAGAACCACTACAACCAATGGCACGTGAACCACTACCTGTATGCCGTGAAGAAAGCGGCCGAATACAAGATTATGGTCAACGCCCACGAAGCCGTGCGCCCCACCGGCTTGTGCCGCACTTATCCCAACCTTATCGGCAACGAGTCGGCGCGCGGTTCCGAGTATCAGGCTTTCGGAGGCAGCAAGCCCGGCCACACGGCCATCCTGCCCTTCACACGACTGATAGGCGGCCCCATGGACTACACCCCCGGCCTGTTTGAAAACGACATAAAGAAGTACAACCCCAACAACTCTTCGTGGGTGAACACAACGTTGTGCAACCAGCTCTCGCTGTACGTCAGCATGTCGAGCCCGTTGCAGATGGCAGCCGACCTACCCGAAACCTACGAACGGTTTATGGATGCCTTCCAGTTCATCAAGGACGTGGAGGTGGATTGGGACCGGAGCTGGTATCTGGAGGCCGAGCCGATGGAGTATGTCACCGTGGCGCGCAAGGTCAAAGGAAAAGATTTGTGGTTTGTGGGCGGTACCAACGGTGAACAACCCCGTATTTCGGTCATTAACCTCAATTTCTTGCCGGCAGGCAAGTATGTGGCGATCATCTATCAGGACGGTAAAGATGCTCATTATAAAGAGAATCCTCAAAACTATGTCATCAGTACTAAGAAAGTGTCTCCTAAGACGAAACTGAAGATTTGGACGGCGGCAGGTGGTGGATATGCCATCAGTATACGGCCTCAATAATCTTCCTACTATAGGAGGAAGCAATCGTTTGTGTTCTTGCTCTTTTTCTCTTGTTCGTGCAAGTGGGGTAGATGGTTAGTAATGTGGATTGTACGATTGCTTATTTTGAATTTGTTAAATATTCCCCCCGGATGGTTTGTGAAGCATCTCTTTTTGTTTAAATATGGCAAGAAATGCTTTTCGAACCGTCCGTTTTTTGTTGTTTATGGAAATGTATAGACAATTGAATTCCATTTGACGGATACTTGCATGGCTTAGGAAAGTCGTAACCAAGGAGTAAACTGATACCATGCTGTGAACTAACTGTTATCATGCTGCGAGTTAACTCTTGCCAAGTTGGCTGTAAACTACTGTGGATTGTCTCTGGTTTTATTCGTATTTTTGTGTGTTTCCTGTTTTTAGTCATAATGGCTGAAGCGAAATATTGCCCCTGCCTATAATGTTTTCGTTTGATACTTGTTAGTATTCTCCGAGATAATCGACTAAGAGTAGCCTTTAGCTCTATTTAGTGGTGTGAAGAGTTGTGGCGGCGCATTACCTTTTGCGGTGTAAAGTATTGGATGTTTAGATGCAAATTATTCCTTTCCCCCGATGAAAATATACTATGTTTTCCTATCGGTGGATGTTGTGGGGTGCTTTTAAAGTGAACAGAACAACGTTACGAGGAATGGTACACTGAAGTCCACCGTGAACCCGTGGAAGATGGACACTACGACAAACTCTTGTCCCGAAGTACGGGTGATGATGGGAAGCGTGGTGTCCATTGTGGTGGCACCTCCGGCTGAAATGGGTGCCAGACGCCCGAACCAGCGTACCAGCAGCGGTGCTGCCAGCAGGGTGATGATTTCACGGCTGATGTTGGCCAGCAGGGCAATGGTGCCTAGTTCGGCTCCGCGGTATTCGGTGATGAAGATGCTCGACAGTGAGTAGTAGCCGAAGCCGGAACCTATGGCCAGGCAGTCGGTGAGGCTGCGGTGGGTCAGCAACAGGCTTATAACGGCTGTGCCCGCCAGTGTGCCCACAATGGTCATTACGGGGAGGAATATCAGTCGCGGATTGAGTGTGCGGAAATTTTTCAGTGTCTGCGGGTCGTTGCCGACGCTGATGCCCACGCTGGTCATCAGTGCACAGAGGGCGTAGAAGCTGATGTGGCTGCCCGGTTGCGCAGGCAGGATATGGAACAGGCTGCTGATGATTCCCAAAACGAAAAAGATGACAATGACAAGGCTGCCTTTCAGGGCTTGCAGGTTACTGCCACATTTTGTTGCATCGGAAGAAGTCTGCTCTTGTGCTTTTTTATGTCTGTTGAGCATGTGCCACAACAGTTTGGCCGCTGTTACACTGCCCAGTGTGCCGCCTATTGTCAGCAGGATGGCTTCCAGCCCGATGGTGTGCAGGCCTTGTATGATATCTTTGTTGCCTCCTACCTCTACGCCCAGCAGGAAGAGCAATAGCCAGATGAGGATGGTGATGAAACGCTGGATGCCCTTTAAACGATGTCTGCGTAGCAGAAAGCCGGCAACCATTCCCGTCAGCATGAGTCCTATGACTGTGAACATCTTTTATTATTCTTTTGAAAAACGGGGCAAAGATAGCTATTTTTTAGTTGCTTACCTGTATCTTTGCAACTCGTAAACTGTAATATCATGTTACTTCCATATTTGAATGCCGATTTGATAGAAGCTGGCTGTGACGAGGCCGGGCGTGGATGTTTGGCAGGGGCAGTATATGCCGCCGCTGTTATTTTGCCCAAGGACTTTAAGAATGAACTGCTGAATGACTCCAAGCAACTGACCGAACACCAGCGCTATGCTTTGCGTGAAGTGATAGAACGCGAGGCGGTGGCATGGGCGGTGGGTGTAGTGTCGCCGGCCGAGATAGATAAAATCAATATACTCAATGCCTCGTTCCTGGCCATGCATCGTGCCATTGATCAGTTGAAGGTTCGGCCGCAGCATTTGCTTATTGACGGAAACCGTTTTAAAAAATACCAGGATATACCGCATACTACAGTGGTGAAAGGCGACGGCAAATATCTTTCTATTGCCGCGGCTTCCATTCTGGCCAAGACTTATCGTGATGATTACATGAACCGTTTGCACGAGGAATTTCCGTATTATGACTGGAATAAAAACAAGGGGTATCCGACTAAGAAACACCGTGCAGCTATTGCTGAAAGGGGAACTACTCCTTATCATCGCATGACATTTAATCTGCTGGGTGACGGACAGTTGGAACTGGATTTTAAGTAAACGATAGTGGGCTGGCGGCGTTGCCGGCTATAAATGCCGTGGCATGTGTGCGGCGGCCGGTATTGGATTATGGGATGGGTTCTGTGATTTTTTTCGTTCGAGGTGTTATTTAATGCCTTGCATCTTTTCCAGGTCAGTAATCCGTTTGTTGAGGGATGCAAGCATTTGCGAATGCATGTAGAGGAGTTCATGCTGCTCCTGGTTGTCTGTTTGACCAGATAGCGCGATTGTGTCTGTAGATACAGACATGGAGTTTGCGTCGGATGTTGTTTCTTCTACGATGCTTTTGAAAAGCTCTGTTGGTGACACACCAAAAATAGCAGCTATTTTATTTAGTCTTGTCAGAGTAAGGTCAGTCTCTCCATATTCAATCTTACAGTAGGCACTTGTTGACAGATGTAGCTGTTCTGCCATTTCTTCCTGTGTTAAGTTTTTTTCTACCCTGAGTAGATGCAGCCTCTGACCGACTCTCTTCTTAAATTTTCGTTCCATGGTATTAGTAATTTGGAGTGTACCCTTCTTTTATTGGGCAAAGTTATGAAAAATAGTGTATACAACCAATTACTGTTTACTTTTATTTTTGTATTTGGAAAGAATAAATGGTTTGTTATTTGTTGTATATTAGTGATACATGAAATATTTGTAACGGTTTTCCGTTACAAATATTTCAAAATGTGTTTTTCTTAATAACTTTCAATGCGAAATATTAAATTGTTGAAATAGTCAATTATTGCTTTAAGTTTTTTTTCTTATAAACAAGTGACTGCTTAGAAATTAGTGATGACTTCTCGATTATAGTAAAATTACGGATAGAATTTGCCGTACGTCGGATAGTTGTAGTAATCATGGTGGATATAATCAATGTTAATAGACGTGTATCTTTGCAAATAAGACTAGAGGAGGGATATATATAAAAACTTTGACTGTTATAGTTGTTAAGGGTATCGTTTTATACTTTAAAGCACTGCTGGGCACTTAGTCCCAGCTGATTTTCAATTGTTTATAA
>ULPZ01010107.1_pt1 | contig 35076 bp, 32 predicted proteins | sample 1953991 | NCBI WGS metagenome assembly ULPZ01 (sample SAMEA4835642, study PRJEB28245) | human gut metagenome | biome: gut microbiome; material: fecal sample | place: Denmark | collected 2008
TGCGCTGAAAGAGATAGTATGCTTGGGTGAAACTCCGCCCGGAATAACCAACCTTGAACTCATCAACACATATCCCTTAAACGAGGCAACAGAGTTCAACATCTGCGATAATATGGACCAATGCATACTGAAAGTGCCGGCGGGGAGCGAGCAGGCCTACCGCAACCATCCCATCTGGGGCAAGTTCAAGACCATACTCGGGTTTGAGAACGGCGACTACACATCCATTAGTGGCATCAGTGGGGCAGACTACAACCTCGCCGAACCGATTTACTACAACTTGCAGGGAATCAGAGTGAGCCACCCTGTCAAAGGGCAGTCCTATATCCGCATCACCGGTTCAAAAAACGAAAAGGTGATTATGTAATCTGACAACAGACAACACACTTACCCTATTAGATTGAGAGGACAAAGCCGGCGGTGATGCAGCGTGGTAATGCAGGGCCATAGATATAGCCTGAGTCTCGTGTTGATCCCTTGTCAAAATCGCGTTGATAAGCATTGAATATATTGCTAATGCCTGCCGAAATATCAAGATTTACCCTATTAAACAGCCGCAGGGTGTAAGTGGCTTTCAGTGACGCGTCAAAAAACGAACGCGTGCGCACCGCCACATCCACATCGGTGCCGGACCCCTCCATGTGCTGCACAAGCATAGGACCTGTACCAGTGGCCGTAAACGTGGCACGAAGAGCATGTGTGATTTCCCAATTTGCGGTCAAATAGCCGTAAACATCAGGTGTGCGGAACATCTTTTTCTCAGCCGGGACATCGGGATTACTGCTCCACTCTTCGGGACGCTTATAACGGCTGCGCTGCAATGTAATGCCACCCTGCACATCAAAGTGAGATGAGAAAAATGCTTTTGCCTCCAAATTTATGCCCATTACTGTTGCCCCGGAACCGTTATAACGCTCAAGCACAGCATTGCCCTGCGCATCAAGGCCGTCAAGCTGTCGCAAAGCAAACACATCACGCAAATCGGTGAAGAAACCTTCAATAAGCAAATTGGTTTGTACGGAACCAAAACGGTGGCAAAGGTCAGCCGAGAGGCTTACACTCTGCGAGCTTTCCTGTTTCAAACCGGGGGGGCAAGCACAGTAACAACGCGCTCACCGCCTACTATCGCCACATGAAAATCCTCATCATAAGCCTGCGGCGAGCGAAAACCGGTGGAATATGATGCACGGAAATTATAGTTGGCTGACGGATTGAACCGTATGTTGACACGCGGCGACAATATAGAGTTATGAATCATTGAATGCTTGTCAAGTCGTGCCCCGACAAGAAATCCCCACTTGCCATCGCGCCATTCATTTTGCAGATAACCGCTGTATATATTCACATCCTGCACTATATCGTGATCATAGCCAACTGTAACATCATGCAGCCGATTATAGGAATACTCCACACCGGCCACCAGCTCGGCCGGCATAAACAGGAATTTGCCAATGGAGCGCGTCCATTGCGCACCACCCATAGCCACAATGTCGGAAGTATGGCCATAAGCATTGGGATCCATATCGGAGCCATAATAGCTCTGACGCTTTGTGGCCTGAGTAGCGGCAAATACCGACAGATGCTGCTTGCGCTCCTCCATCCAAAGGTCAAATGTAGCCTCCCCTGCATGTATGTTATGGTCAACCTGCTCTGCAATCATGGCCATATGTGCAGGCTGGTCAAGGCGGTCACCACCTCTCCTGTACTCATGAGTGTTGTGGTACTCCAAAGTCAGCTTGGAATCAGTGCCGGTTCGGAAAAATGTGCGGGCACCCAGAGTTTGGCTTTTCAATTGCGCAACTTCAGTGAAGCCATCACCGTTATCATCATAACCGTCGCGACTGCGGCTTTGGCCATATATGAAAATGCCGGCCTTACTGTTGTCGGTGACAAGCGATGCATTAAGAGTAGTATTATTGTCCAATGCCCCCGAAACCCCTATGGATGTCAGTGTATGCGCCACCTGTGCGGAGTTGGTTATTGGATCTTTGGTGATGATATTGACAGTGCCACCTACTGCCGAGGAGCCGAACAGAGCCGAGCCGCCACCGCGCATCACCTCCACACGTTCTATCATATTGGCGGGTATCTGCTCAAGACCATACACGCCTGTTAGTGCTGAAAACACCGGGCGCGAATTCATAAGAATCTGTGAATAGTGTCCATCAAGACCGTTGATTCGCACCTGTGTGAACCCACAGTTCTGGCAATCGTTTTCCACCCTTACTCCCGGCTGGAAATCAAGGCCGTCAGCCAAAGAACATGCACCCACATTAAGCAATGTTTTTGCTGATAAAACATTGACCAATGATGGACTTTCACGGCGGCGAGTCTCAGTTTTTGAGGATGTAACCACCACTTGGTCAAGCATAAAAGCATCGGGAGATATGCTGAAATTCTCCTCTACGGTTTGATTAGACTCAACAGTCACCTGCTTACGCTGCGGTGAATATCCCATGAACGAAGCTTCCAATGTATAGCTGCCGGGAACAAGATCGCGAAACACATAATGCCCCGAACCATCAGTCATAGCTGCAATATTTGTATTTAGAATCTTGACCACACAACCGGGCATATGTTCACCCGTTTCTGCATCAAGCACGTGACCTGATATATTCGCATCTGACACATCAGCCGCCTCAACAAGCTGTGACACACTAATAGCAACCACTATAGAAACCAATAAAATAAATGATCTTAAACTCATACTGCACTTATCTGTGAAAAATTAAGCTGCAAAATTAGTATGCGGATACAATATATAAAATACCTAAAAATAGTGATTTTTAAATCCTCGTCCATAAACGATATGAGCCGATGCGTACTGAAAATGCCGACAGGAAATCAAAGAATTGACAATCGGCATAGAAGCCAAGGGCTGACTTCCGCAAATGGAAATCAGCCCTTGGGTGTATGTAATAAGCTCTCTGATGAGTTTGCGCTATGTGCATCAATCCACCTTGTCGAGATGGTGGCCCATGCGCTCTTTTTTGGTGTGCATGTAGAAGCGGTTGTACTGGTTAGGCTCAATTTCAATGGGCACGTTTTCAACCACGGTGAGACCATACCCCTCAAGTCCGATACGCTTCACAGGATTGTTGGTCATGAGACGCATTTTCTCAACCCCAAGCATGTGGAGAATCTGAGCACCCACGCCATAATCGCGCTCATCGGCACGGTGACCAAGATGCAGATTGGCATCTACCGTGTCAAAGCCCTCTTCCTGAAGCTTGTAGGCCTTGATTTTATCCATAAGACCTATTCCGCGGCCCTCCTGATTGAGATAGAGAATCACTCCCCTGCCCTCTTTCTCCACCATTTCCATAGCCTTGTGGAGCTGATCGCCGCAGTCACACCGGCGTGAGGCGAATATGTCGCCGGTGGCGCATGATGAATGAACACGCACAAGCACCGGCTCACCATTTCTCACATCACCCTTAATCAGAGCTATATGCTCCAGTCCATTGCTTTTCTGGCGAAACGGGATAAGACGGAAATGACCGTAAGCAGTGGGCATATCCACCTCCTCTCCTTCCTCCACGAATATCTCGGTACGCAAACGGTATGCAATCAAATCCCTTATTGACACGAGATGCAAGCCCCATTCATCGGCTTTTTTGCGAAGCTGGGGAAGGCGGGCCATAGTACCGTCCTCGTTAAGGATTTCAATAAGAGTGGCGGCCGGATAAAGACCGGCGAGACGAGCAAGGTCAACACCGGCTTCCGTATGACCGGGACGACGGAGCACGCCCTCATCCTGTGCATAAAGAGGATGAACATGACCGGGACGGCCAAACGAGTCGGGACGACTGTTGGGGTCGGCCAAAGCGCGGAGAGTAGCAGCACGGTCGTGAGCCGACACACCGGTGGTGCATCCTTCGAGTTTATCAACGGTGATGGTGAACGGAGTGCCGAGCATAGATGTGTTTTCCTCAACCTGATGCGGCAACCCAAGCTCCTTGCAGCGCGAAATGGTGAGCGGGGCACAAAGTTCGCCACGAGCGTTGGTAATCATGAAATTGACATGCTCGGTGGTGACTTTCTCTGCAGCCATGATAAGATCGCCCTCATTTTCGCGATCCTCATCATCCACCACAATCACGAATTTGCCATTGCGAAAATCTTCAATGGCCTGTTCTATAGAATCAAGTTTAATTTCGCTCATATATTGAAATGTTTTATTGTATCATAGTTTGAAGGGCAGCAGCCACACGCGATACCTCAGACACCTCGGCACGCAGTTTTTTAAGCGAACGAAGGGCAATGAGATATAGAGGTACTCCTATAGGGAAGCATATTATAGCTGCCCATGCCACAGCTTTATAACCGACAGGATGGTATATCCACAGGCTGCGCAGGATGGGCAGCTCATTGAGCATGGCTACAACCCGCTGCGAACGGCTGTTGGATATATAGTCCACAACCTGCTCAACCTGCGAACGCAGAGCCGTGAGCCGAGTGCGGCTGTAACCGTGAAGCCAGTAAGCGATATATCCGGGTGTGGCCGGATTTGAGGCGAGGAAATCGGCGCAAGCCGAGCGCAGCTGCTCAAGCATGGAATGTGCTTTTGCAGGCTCCACATTCACCATGGCAAGTTCCTTGAAGTCAAGAGAGCGTTTTTCCACCCTTCCGGTAATGCGGCGCAAGAAATTGACATAAGCATCCTTGTTGAACACAGCCGAGTCGCGCATAGCCTTATAAGTAAAGAAAACGCCCAACGGCAACAGAACGGCACTACTGAGCCACATGCCCTGCCAAACGGCAATCTTGCCTTCACGTGCCATCTTGTAACCGGTGTTATCAATTATATAATAGAATATAAAGAGGAACACACTTATTACCAACGGCATGCCAAGACCTCCTTTGCGGATAATGGCACCCAAAGGAGCACCTATAAAGAAAAATATTATGCAGGCTAACGAAAGGGTGAATTTTTTTTGCAGCTCAATGGCATGACGGCGTATAGTGCGTCGGTCATCAGCCATCGTGAGGCCCTTAAATTCATACGATGCTTTGGCCATACGGGCTTTATTTGCGGCCTGATTGAGATAATTGACCATAGCTCCGGAACTGGCACCGCGAAACACCGAATCCACATCCACAGGCTTGCTCAGGGGCACATCAAGCTTGCGCGTACGCACCACTTTGCCGTTTTCAACCTTGGTGTCGTAGTAATCCATGCCAACACGCGGAGCTTCAACTACCTCGCGGCCATAGATCTCACCCACGGAATCCACACGATGATGCACGGAATCAATAGTGGCCTGAAGCTGAGATATGTTTTTGCCCACATACTGATTGCGCATGCCGTCCTCATCCATACGGTTGAAGTTTGCATCAAAAGTCACAAGAATCTCCTTTAGGTCAAAACTTTCGCGACGATAGGGCACATTATTCATATTGACTGCGGCATCGCGCAGATTTTCAAACGATTCACCCTGCCACATGGTCAAAAACAGATGCATCTTGTCTTCTGTCATGGCAAGTTTACCGGAATCGGCGAGTATCACGCTGGCGTTGTCAAACCCTTTGCTCACATCATAGATCATCATATTGTAGAGGGTGCCGGTGTCAGGATTTTTCTTTGCCACATAAAGATTGTAGCCCGGGATCTGGTCGTAGAACACCCCCTCGGGAATTTCCACCTCGGGTGATTTCTGACGCACGGAGTAAATCAGAGTCCACATCTTGGTCTGAGCCACGGGGAGCACATCGTTTTGAAAGAAGAAAGCACCTATGGCTATAAGAACCATCAGCACGATAAGTGGACGCATGACCTTGAGCAATGATACTCCACTGGCCTTGATGGCAGTGAGTTCAAAACGCTCGCCAAGATTACCGAATGTCATGAGCGATGCAAGAAGTATGGCAAGCGGAAGAGCCATAGGAATCATGGTGAGAGCCGCATAGAAAAACAGTTCACCAATCACATCCACGCTAAGGCCCTTACCGACAAGGTCGTCGATAAAACGCCAAAGGAACTGCATCAAGACAATAAAAAGACATATAAAGAAAGTCATGACAAACAGAGGCACGAAGCTCTGCAGCATAAACGTATATAGTCTTTTGATTCTCAGCATAAAATATTGGCCTTGTATCTTTATGATATACCGGGCACGCAAAGTTACACATTTTCCACCAAATGGCAACAACCGACACCGTCCGCTAACAGATTTTCACAATGCGGAGACGGAAGAAAGAGAAGTATAGACAAGGTACATATTATTTTTTCGCAAAATGAAATAAAATGTGTAAATTTGCCGTATAAACGAAGTTAACTTCATTGGATTCAAACATCTACCTAACTCATATATGTCACGAATGCATTTTGACAAACTTGACAGCAAGATACTGAAAATGCTGGCCGGGAATGCCCGAAAACCATTTTTGGAAGTGGCACGTGAATGCAATGTATCAGGAGCGGCAGTGCACCAACGCATCCAGAAACTAATGCAGCAGGGAGTAATACAAGGTTTTGAGACACTCATCAATCCGTCGTCAGTAGGGTATGAGACTTGCGCATACGTAGGAATTTTTCTTACAGACCCCGCAGCTTACGAAACAGTGATGGAGGGAGTAAAAAATGTGCCGGAAGTGGTGGAGTGTCACCTGACCACCGGAAAATATGATTTCCTGCTGAAGCTGTATGCCCACAACAATGACCATTTGCTGCATATCATACGCGACAAACTGCAGAGTCTGTCGGCGGCACGCACAGAAACCATAATATCGTTTAAAGAGGAATTCAGGCGTCAGGTGCCAATTGACATATAAGGCAGTTGCTGACGCAACGATGATACAATAATGATAGATATAGATTTACATTCACTGCTATCCGATGCTCGCCAATGGGCAACAGAGGCCGGATCGGTGCAGCTTGAATATTTCCGTGGCAACAAGCTTGACATCCATACCAAACTTGGCGAAAGCGACATAGTCACGGCTGCCGACAAAGCCTCGGAGAAAGTGCTCATAGGGCACATTTTACAAAAATATCCCGATCATGCCATATTGTCGGAAGAGAGTGGTGACAATGGGCAGAAAAGCCGTGTAAGATGGGTGATAGACCCTCTTGACGGCACCACCAATTTCAGTGAGGGTCTGCCAATATTTGCAGTGTCGATAGGAATAGAAATTGACGGCGAAACAGCCGTCGGTGTGGTATATGCCCCATATCTTCATGAAATGTTCACGGCAGTGAAAGGCGAAGGCGCATGGCTTAACGGCAAACCTATTGCACCCCGGCGCAATGCCATAATGGAACGTGCAGTAGTAAGCACCGGCTTCCCGGTGGACAAAGCCACCAATCCTGACAACAATCTGAGAAATGTGGCAAGAGTGCTGCCGCTTGTGCGCGGATTGCGAAGACTTGGATCAGCTGCCATGGACTTGTGTTATGTGGCCGCCGGATACCTTGACGGATACTGGGAGCTCAACCTCCATGAATGGGATGTGTGCGCCGCCACATTAATATGTCATGAGGCCGGAGCCTTGACCAAACGATGGAGATTTGACCGGGGAGTAAGCCTTGTAGGAGCCACTCCCGAAATATTCAGGCAACTGGTGCCCCTGCTGGATACAGACCCGTGCACAACCTTTCCTATATGGCAAAAATAGAGTTAATCAATAAGATAGGTGTACGCTCAACCGCACACCTCAAAAAAATAGCACAGGAGGCCTCCGGCACATACACGCTTATCTGCACCGGCCTTGTAATGCCCCAAATCACAGATGAGCAACTTAACCGCTGGGGCCACGTGGCTGATGACAGCGGCGCGGCGATGTTATATGCCGACCATTGGCTGGCACTTGAGGATGGGACAACGCGTCTGCACCGCTGCGCGGACTACCAACCGGGAAGCATCAGAGATGATTTCTATTTCGGTCCGTTAGTACTTGTGCGCACAGATATGCTGCACAGAGCGATGAACCAAACCGATACAGATTACCTTGCAGCCGGGATGTATGACCTGCGTCTGAGGCTCAGCCGCATGGGTGCGATATGGCACGTAAACGAACCACTGTATCTTGTGCCGCTGACTGACTCGCGCAATAGCGGTGAAAGACAGTTTGATTATGTTGACCCCCGTAATCGTGAAAGTCAGATAGAGATGGAACATGCCGCCACAGCCCATCTTAAGGCCATAGGCGCATATCTGGAGCCGGAATGGGAAAGAGCAGATTACGGCGAGCGATGGCCGGTGGAAGCATCCGTGATCATCCCTGTTCGCAACCGGGAAAAAACTATAGCCGATGCCGTAAAAAGCGCGCTGGAGCAAAAGTGTGATTTTGAATTCAATGTCATTGTGGTTGACAATCACAGTACCGACAGCACCGCCAAAGCACTGGCCGCAATAAAGTCGGAAAAACTGATTGTTCTCACACCCGATGAAACATTTCACGGCATAGGCGGATGCTGGAACATGGCCATGCAACATGAAAAATGTGGCAAATTTGCCGTACAGCTTGACAGTGACGACCTCTATGCATCACCCCACACACTGCAAAAGATTGTTGACGAGTTTCACCGCCGGGACTGCGGAGCTGTGATAGGTTCATACTCACTGACTGATTTCTCATTAAAACCGCTGCCTCCCGGCATAATAGACCACAAGGAGTGGACCGATGATAACGGGCGCAACAATGCACTGCGAATCAACGGTCTTGGGGCGCCAAGAGCATTTGCCACCGCTATAGCACGGCGATACCCGATGCCCGATGTAAGCTACGGTGAGGACTACGCCATGTGCCTGCAAATATCTCGCCACTATCGCATCGGACGCATCTATGAGTCGCTGTATCTTTGTCGCCGGTGGGAAGGGAATACCGATGCCGCATTGAGTCCCGAAGCCGAAAACCGCAACAATCATTACAAAGACTCATTGCGCACCACCGAATTGAGAGCTCGCATAACCCTCAATGCCAACAGGAAAAAACATGAGCGCAAAAAGCATTGATTACAAACGGTTCATAGCGCAACAGCTGGAATGCTGGGCACAAGCCAAAAGCACCTATGACTCGCTGGCACAGACACATTCGCGCCAACTGGATTTGGGTGACTGCGTGGTCACTTTACAGCATAATCCTGCGAGAGTGAGATCCAGTACCGCAAAAATCGACAAGGCTTCAATAGCGCAACGCGGATGCTTTCTGTGTCGCGAGGCACGACCCAAAGAGCAATTATTCATTGAAGAAGACGGGTATGAACTGCTTGTCAATCCGTACCCAATATTTCCCGATCATCTGACCATAGCACTTGCCCACCACGAGCCTCAACGCGTGGCAGGGCGCATGCACGACATGGTGAAGTGGGCTGAAATGCTGGAAGGGATGACAGTGTTTTACAATGGAGCCAGATGCGGTGCTTCCGCTCCTGACCATATGCATTTTCAGGCAGCAGCGACTAAAGAGTTTCCTGTATGGAGATGGATTGATACAGATTCGTTACCCGAATCGCCGGCTTATATATTGTGTCATTCGGCAGATGAAGCCGAAAACATTCTTGAAAAATTGCCCCACCGACCTGAAGAAGAACCCGATGTAAATATCCTTGCACGAAGCCATGACAACAAAATTGACATAGCTATAATACCACGCCGCAAGCACCGTCCAAGCTGTTATGGCACAGAAGGTGAGGGATGCGTGCTTCTCAGTCCTGCATCGGTGGATATGGGAGGTGTATGGGTATTGCCAAGGGAATATGACTACCGCACGCTGACCGCCGCCAAGTTAAAAGATATAATTTGCGAAACAGCCTACAAACGCTCTGAATTATGAGTCATCAATCAGAACCCACTGTTAACGTGGGAATAATGGAAGCGGATGCCCTTGATATAACATTGCATGGCGCATACACTGACGCATCAGGAAATATTCTTACCGGCAAATTACACATCACCAAGCCTGTAGAGCTGACTCCGGTTGATAATGACTGCATGTTCACACTGCATAATGTAGTGATAGGGATAGGGTTTCACTGGGAACAAAAAATGGAGCAAAAATTTGAGGGTGCGCTCAACGTAATACATTCGCCATCAGACAAACTTATAGCCGTAAATGTTATTGGCGTGGAAAAATATCTGATAAGCGTAATCAGCTCGGAAATGAATGCCGATGCGCCCGAAGAGTTTTTGAAAGCACATGCTGTGATATCGCGCAGCTGGCTTCTTGCCCAGATGCAACACAAATGCCACTGCGCCAAATCGGAAATGACAGAAAGTGACAACGAACGCATAAAATGGTATGACCACGAGGACCATGGCCTGTTTGATGTGTGCGCCGATGACCATTGTCAGCGATACCAAGGAGTGCGCAGCAATATGCCGGCAAGCGTGGCGCGGAGCATTGAAGCAACCAAAGGGGAAGTGCTCATGAGCGACGGAAAGCTGTGCGACACAAGATTCTCAAAATGCTGCGGGGGTGCAATGGAGCTGTTTTCAACCTGCTGGAGCAATGAGGATATGCCCTACCTCGCACCAAAGCTTGACAGGGAGGGCGAGGAGAGCTTACCTGATCTGACAACCGAGAAGGGTGCCACCCAATGGTGCACAACGCATCCCGATGCATGGTGCGCGGCACCGTCACGGCAGCTGCTGCGCAAAGTGTTGAACGGATATGACCTTGAAACGCCTGATTTCTATCGCTGGAAAGTTGAATACACGGCACCGGAACTGGCAGAGATTCTGCGCGAACGTACAGGTGTGGATTTCGGCGAAATACTGAGCATTGAACCATTGCATCGCGGACCGTCAGCAAGAATAGACAAGCTAAGGATACGAGGCACGAAACATACCATGACTATAGGCAAGGAGCTGGAAATTCGCCGCTCACTGTCAAAAAGTCACTTGTACAGCTCGGCATTTATCGTCACGACCTCCGGTACAGATGAACACGGAGTGCCGCAGCATTGGATGCTGCAAGGTGCAGGCTGGGGCCACGGAGTGGGTCTGTGTCAAATAGGAGCGGCCGCTATGGCCGATGCCGGCAAATCCTATGCGGAAATATTGAATCACTATTATCCGGGGGCAAAACTCTCAACGCTGTATTGAAATGAATATGTCAAAAAACGGATGGGGATGGGTACCCACACTTTATTTCGCGGAAGGGATACCATATGCCGTGGTGATGACATTGTCGGTAATCATGTACAAACGACTTGGAGTCAGCAATACCGATATAGCATTGTACACCTCATGGCTGTATCTGCCGTGGGTGATAAAACCGCTGTGGAGCCCGATTGTGGATATGCTCGGCACCCGAAGACATTGGGTGATAGCAATGCAATGGGCTTTGGCAGCCGGATTTGGTGCCGTTGCACTCGCATTGCCTTTAGGAGGATGGTTTTGTCTGTCGCTTGCGGCATTCTGGATTGTAGCATTTCTTTCGGCCACCCACGATATTGCCGCTGACGGGTACTATATGCTGGCATTGTCGCAAGAACGACAGTCGTTTTTCGTGGGCATCCGTACCACCGTTTATCGCATTGCCATGCTCACAGGCCAAGGTGCTCTTGTTACTGTGGCGGGATGGATAGAATTGGCTCATCCTGACTCACCGCCGCATACTGCCTGGATGATAGTAATGGGCGTTCTTTCCGGCACATTTGTGGTTCTTGCCATATGGCATTCCATAATCCTCCCCCACCCCGCTGCGGATAAAATGGCAGAAAAAATCACATCGCTCACTAATGTGGTTAAAGAGTTTGCAGGCACATTCGTGAGTTTTTTCAAGAAACCGCACACCGCTATTGCCCTTCTGTTCATGCTTCTGTACAGGTTTCCGGAAGCACAGTTGGTGAAACTCATAACGCCTTTCTTACTTGACACGCCGGAAGCAGGAGGGCTGGGCATGACTACCGCTCAGGTAGGGATATGTTATGGCACTGTAGGAGTAACCGCACTTATGCTTGGTGGTATTGCCGGCGGTATAGTCGTGTCAAAGGGCGGTCTTGCAAAATGGCTAAAACCCATGGCATGGAGCATGTCGCTGACATGCATTGCATTCGTATATCTAAGTATGGCGGGAGACGTGGGCATACCGATGATATACGGCTGTGTGGCTTTGGAACAAGCAGGTTACGGATTTGGGACAACGGCCTATACAATGTATCTGATATTTTACTCACAGGGGTCCAACAAAACTTCCCATTATGCCATGTGTACGGGAATCATGGCTCTTGGCATGATGTTGCCGGGCATGATTGCAGGCAAACTACAGGAGCTTATGGGGTATGAGATGTTCTTTGTATGGGTAACGGGATGCTGTGTATTGACCATAGCGGTAGCCATGCTTGTAAAGGTTCCCAAGGATTTCGGCCGCAAAAGCAACTAAAACTGTGGCAAAGGCACAAGTGTTTGGATATGAAAGGGTGATTATATATATTTGCACACATGAAGCGGCATTTATTATTCATAGTCTTGGCTGCCATTATGTATGCCTGCGGAGGAACTCATGCGACTAAAGAGCTACCCGCAACAGACAGTGTGGCCTGTGATGACTACACCGACACAATTGTGGTTGAGAATGAACCGGCCGCTCCTGAGATTGTGACACTTGACCACGATGTTTCGGCTGCTGAAGAACTTATGGAGTTCATGCAAGGTTCGGAGCATTGGGAGGAATACCAACGCGGTATAATCCCCCTGATTGCGGAGCAGAGCGTAGAATATGCCCAAAAACTTCTGGCAAGTTCATATCCCTACTTCATTATAGTAGATAAAGGATCAAGATATGTGATTCTTTATAACCGTTTCGGCGAAGAGATAGACCGCTACCGTATGTGCTGCTCAAGTAAATACGGCACGAAGCATGCCAAACGTGACAACCGGACTCCGGAAGGATTTTTCGCTGCCGGACTAACTTATGATTCTACTGACTGGCTATATACTGACGATGATGGCAAAACATCGCCAATCAAAGGACAATACGGGCCACGATTCATCCGCGTAACAAACCCCATCACCACTCAAGTAGGAATACACGGCACTTGTGCGCCATGGTCTCTGGGCGGAAGGTCAAGCCATGGGTGCATACGCATTCACAACGATAACATAATGAAACTTGTGGAGTTTGTGACTCCCGGAACTCCGATTATAATCAACCCGTCAGACCGAGATCAGGCCGTGAACCGTGATGAGGGATATAACGTGGTGCAGCTTGTCCTTGGCAAGAAGAAAAAAGAATCCAGAACTGAGGAAAAACCGGACACCATACAAAATGTTATCCTCACAGATTCATTGCCACAAAGATCTGATTCAATACCTGAGTGCGAGACTCCTGACCCGCTTATCCCGGAGGAACACGACAGCACAAGGACAACAAATATTCCTGACAGACCAACCACAAACGAACCGATATGAACCATTTATTGCTTTCCATTGCACTGGTCATACTGACCGGCATCAGCAGTTTCGCTGCAAACATCAAAGTATATGTTCTGCGCATTGATGATGAAATAGGGTCCACCACATGGCAATACACACGCAATGCTCTTATTGAGGCTGACAAGCAAAATGCAGATATGCTGCTGGTGCACCTCAACACCTACGGCGGCGAAGTGCTTCACGCTGACAGCATCCGCACTGCTCTTCTGCATTACAGCAAACCGGTGGTGGCGTTTGTTGACAATAATGCGGCATCAGCCGGAGCACTGATAGCACTGGCATGTGACAGTGTATTCATGCGCCCCGATGCATCAATGGGAGCGGCTACGGTAGTGAATGGTGTGGACGGAGCCGCGATGCCCGACAAATATCAGTCATACATGCGTGCCATGATGCGTGCCACTGCTGAAAGCCACGGCAAGGTAATGAAGGAAGATTCAACCATGCAATGGCGCAGGAATCCGCTTGTGGCAGAAGCCATGGTTGACACTCGTATTGAAGTCCCCGGGCTGATAGATTCCACCAACGTACTAACTTTCACTCCCGATGAGGCAATAAAATGGGGCTTTGCCGACGGTAAGGCCGAATCAATCAAAGATGCGCTCAATCAACTTAATGTAAAAGAATACTCCATTGAGCAATACCAGCCGAAATGGGAAACAACGCTTATAGGATTTCTCACAAATCCCGCCGTGCAGGCTATACTTATAACACTTATTTTAGGTGGACTTTACTTTGAAATGCATAGTCCCGGAATGGGATTTCCAACAGTTGTGGCATGTACAGCTGCCCTGCTCTATTTCCTGCCACTGTGTCTGGGGGGAGTTGTGAGCGCATGGGTTGTGGTTCTGTTTGCAATAGGAATAGTGCTGATGCTTCTGGAACTTTTTGTGATACCCGGATTCGGGATATGCGGCATAAGTGGCATAGCAGCAATGGGTGTGGCAATCATAGCGGCCCTGATACAAAGTTTCTCAATACCTGAAACAGGGGTAACGATGAATGCCATAGGGAAAGCCATAGGCACATTTATGGCCGCAATACTGCTCACCGTGGGGTTGGCATGGTACCTGACATCACGATATGGTCCCAAATTCGTACGGCGCCACACCGAACTTATGAAATCACAGCTTGTGGAGGACGGCTACATCGGAGTAGATACTTCCATGCGTGAATATGTGGGACATGAGGCAGAAGCAGCCACCGACATGCGTCCCGGAGGCAAGATCATAATTCACAATCAGGAATTTGATGCCGTGAGCGAACGGGGATATATAGCTGAAGGAACCCATGTTATCGTGACCAGATTTGAAAATGCACAACTTTATGTGGTGCCAATCAAACACTCTCACCACCATGAATGTTAGTAAAGTACTAACATTCATGTATTATGATTATCAAACTTAGACATTTGCTTGCGCCAACCGTAGCGGTAATGCTGCTTCTGACATGCCAACCGGCGCAAGCCCAACTGTATGAAATAACATCACAATTGCCCAATCTCATTTCCCCTGCCCTTTCAGGTTCAATGCGCTACAAGGGGTTTGTAGAGCTATCAGGGACGGCAGGCATAGGAAGCAACCGTGCCAACATGCTCGGCATCAGCACTTCTCAGGGATTTCAATACTCCTCTTGGTTCTTCATGGGTGTTGGATTGGGTGTAGATGTGGCCATGAGCCGACAATCAGCAACCGATCCCACTGTCAACTCCGACAATTGGCCATCGTATTACGATCACAACTCATCTTCAACAAAAGCTATGATACCGGTATTCACCGATTTCCGATTCATCATAGGCAACCAGAACAAAGTTGGTGCGTATGTGGATTTCAAGTTCGGTGCGTCGTGGCTAATTGGAGATAGTTACCTGCGATTGCAGCATGGCAGACTGGGCGGAGCCACACAATTTTATTTCAAACCGTCGGCGGGAGTGCGCATACCCATTAACAGCAAAAATCCGCGTCAGGCTGTAAATATCGGTGTCACATACCAGCTCACCACAGCCAACAACAATTTCTACTATTGGGATGCCTCAGATGCCACACTGAGTGGTCTTGGAATGACAGTCGGGTTTGAATGGTGACAAGTGTAACAAGTGAAATTAAAACTCAAAAACGATTATTTTTTTGACGAAGTAACCAAGAATTCGTATATTTGCAAAGTTTTATGCGCCTAAGCGCTACATGGGGTTGACTGGTTTTGACAGCGTGTAGAGATGGTGTGTAAGCATGCAGAGCCATGATGCCTGTGCTCTTAAAACTTGGACATCAGCAATTTTAATTGGCGAAAATAACTACGCTCTTGCTGCTTAATTGAAGTACAGTAGATTAGCTTAATCGCTCCAAAAGTTGGAGCGACAAGACATCGCCCGATTGTCCTTTTTCCGAGACTAATCGATTAGGCGGTGCAGGTAAATCGGGAATAGGGAGCCGAAAGCCTCGCGAAGCTCCCGAAAATTTAGAGGATAAGGTTGTAATTGGCAGTTTCCGGCCTGTTGCAACACGAAAACCAAGTGGAAACTAAGCATGTAGAAAGCTCATTAGCTCCGCGTTTGGACGAGGGTTCGAATCCCTCCAGCTCCACTAAGTGTTCCGGACACTCTCCGGTCCACACAAGACAAAATCAAGACAAACCGCAGAATATCAATCGATTCTGCGGTTTTTTCGTGCCTAAAAATGACGACTCAGGACCGTCATCGGACAGAAAAAAGACCGCCACGGACGCTTATTCGTTACCAACTCGTTACCCGATTTTTCAAAATTGGAAATGGTAACGATTGGTAACGAATAGTGCTGCATAAAACATAATATCAGCATGTTACGAGAAGCCAACTCGGACATAACCCGGAAAAATGCGGTCAAAATCCGGACATGGATTCGAGCAAATCTGAGCCGGAGTTTCTACCATTTTTCATTCCGTTCCAATTCCAGAATCTTTCGTCATTCTCAATGAGGTGTTCAAGACCATTCTTTCAGTGTCCGACATTAGTCCGACACTGGCCGGAATCGGTCTAAGCAAACTAAATGTTAAACTCGTTATCATGTCAAACCACGGCTCAAACCGGGTTTATGATAACCACCAAATCCTCGTTAGATGAAAAAGAACACGTTCAAAGTTCTATTCTACATCCGTGGAAATCGTGTCAACAAAGACGGCAATGTAGCCGTCATGATAAGAATTACCGTGGACGGAGAAATGGAACAGTTAAATTCCAAACTTGTTGTAAACCCTGAAATATGGGATGCAAAGACAGGTAGAGCTATAGGACGCTCTGCCAAAGTTCTTGAACTGAACAGTAGATTGAACGACATTCAGGTCATACTCAAAGAACACTACTACGATATCCAGCGTCGTCACGGCTACGTCACCGCTGAAATGGTGCGCAACGCCTACATGGGGATAACCCAGCGTGAGGAATCGCTTCTCAAACTCTACGAGCAGCACCTCGAAGACACCAAGAAACTCGTCGGACTCAGCAAGGCAGACCCGACATATCGCAAGTATGAAAGGATGTACCGCCGCGTGGTGGAGTTCATGAAGAAGAAATACAACATCACGGACATCCCCTTGCGTGAAATCAAGTATCAGTTCATCGTCGATCTGGAGTTCTTCCTCAGAACGGAATACAAATATTCCCAGAACACCACCTACAAGTGCATGAAATTTTTCAAGCAGGTAATCAACAAGGCCATCCGCGCCGGGATGATAACCGTTGACCCCTTCAACGGCTACAAAATCTCCATCGAGCGCGTTGACCGTGGTTTCCTCTCGGAAGACGACCTGACCAAGATGATGTCCAAGACATTCGCCTCAAAGCGACTGGAACAGGTACGCGACATCTTCATCTTCGCCTGCTTCACCGGACTGGCGTACATCGACCTCGCCAACCTGCGAGTAGATAACATTCAGAAGATGTTCGACGGACGGCTGTGGATAGTCACTCACCGTCAGAAAACCAACACCAAGGTGACTGTGCCCCTGCTGCCGCCGGCGCTGAAAATCCTGAAGAAATATGAGGGCGAGTTCGTTGACGGCAAGATACTCCCCATCATCACCAACCAGAAGATGAACTGCTATCTGAAAGAGATAGCCGAAATCTGCGGCATCGAGAAGAACCTCACTTTTCACCGCTTAAGGCATTATGTATTTCCTTTACCTCTGGAAATAAACGGCTTGCAGAAAATCGTTTCTTGATAGGTAACGATTTAGAAACGAGCAAGGTTCAGTATTCTGTCCTGTTTTGCATTAAATCAAAAGAACGCTTTTCTTGTTTGCAAAGGTAATGCTTTTCTTTGTTATTGCCAACACCTCTCTTTTGAAATTGTGAAGGGGCTTGCCATAAATATAAAATGTATGTTTGGTTGGATCGTGGCTGCACATACCGGCTTTTGGATAAAAGCCTTTCTCAATTCAACCTATCCTTCAATCAGCTCATATTCCACATATTCGGGAAACCACTTGTCGAGTTGAGCATCAGCCTTTCCCTGCATCTCGGGAGTGATGTACTTTGACATTTTCTGTACCATAACAGCCAACGAAGCAACTTCATCGAGCCAACCGATAATCGGAAGTCGCTTCGCATCGAGGATGTCAATAGGAAGTACCAGATATGCTAGTGATCCGAAGATAGCCCATTTATCTTTTCGCGGAGTTTCTTTACTCCGCATTACATACCACATGAGCAGAACCGGTCTGGTTGCGGCTCTTCCTGCTTTGCGGCTCCATTTGCAGATGCTCTCCCAAAGAGCATTATAGTCAAGTTTTAAGATTGCCATTGCTTTAGAAGTTTAGTTTACTATATAGAGAAACATCCGAGACAAATCTATCATTTGCCGCAAGCAATATTGTTTTTTTTGAATACGCTCATAAATTTACAGATTTAGTTGATTTCTATGATGATTGCCGAATAGTTGTCTCGGGCGGCTTTATCGCACCGTTCATGAAGCACTCCTGTCAGTTCATCAATGCCTGTGGATGATTTCAACAGGTCTTCGATTTCCTTGTCCTTGAAAACATTATAAACGCCATCTGAACAAATCAGGAATCTGCCTCCGGTCTGCAACCTCTTTCTGAGCTGGTGGATTTCCGGAACGTGTCGGGCCTCACCTTGAACGAACCCTTTAGCGACGTAGGGCCAACCTTCCGGAGTTGTCTCGATATGGTCACGCAGGGGATTGACACAGTAGAACCGACCATATTCAAAGCTGTAGTATATGCGACTGTCACCGCAATGAGCGGTATAGAGCATATTCCCGTCAATAGCAATCATGGCCATTGTCGTACCCATACCGCAATATGCTTTCTTATCCAACGCAATCATTGCCTCGTTGGAGGCATCAATGATTTTCTTCTCGCAGTCCTGACGCTTCGGGTTGCCAAGCCAATAATTGCTCATTGCCTTGACAATAGTCTGACTTGCCAAATCGCCATTGCGGTGTCCTCCCATACCGTCGCACAGTATGAATAGGCTACGACCATGTTCCGGCATTTCCACAACTCCGATTGTGTCCTCGTTTTTCCAGCGAGGACCACATTCGGAGAATATACGATACTTGTATCGGTAAGGAGAATTGTTTAAGTCCATATCAGAAAGCATAGATGATTTCATCGCCTTCGCCTTTGTAGTATGCCGACGGCAAGGACCACTCCGGCATTTCATCATTGATAAACTCCAAATTGCCAACACGTTTCATGTAGGCGATGCGATTAATCTGTTCACGCGTGAATGGCTTGTCGGAGAAGAAATAGTTTCTGAAATAACGATCTTCATAAGCATAGTCGCTCGAATCGAAACACGGATAGCGCTCATAGACTTCGAGAATATGAAGTCCGGGGATGCGCAAAGCAGGTTCTCGGGTAGAGATGTAAGGCTTGCTTATAATCATTTCTTTACCTCTGCCATTTATCATGGTTGAGCCGGGAGATGTCGCATATTCAACGGCTTTAAGAATGGCTTTATATCCGTCAACCGTATGCCCCAGAATCTCAACGGTATCAGAGATTGACGTTTTTACGATGATAGGTTTGCGCATGATTTATGAATTAGCCTGTTTGACGATTTCTCCCTTGGAGTTGACTATCACACCGGCGGAAGCGTCCTTATATCGGCAAAGATACGTATCTTTTGTCAGAGGAAGTACCTCCCAATACAGCGGCTCGGTTACTAGGTTCCCGTCTACCGTGCAAAGACCTTCATACCCGTCAGACATTCGATAGCGCATTAAAGTTGTGGCATCAATCAGGCGATTGCCATCTTTATCCCATTCGTCTTTGTCGTAATACATCTTCTCGACTTCATACAAGAGGAACTTATCTGATTTAGTACCGTCGAAACCATATGACACCTGAAGGTGGTTCGGTAGTGTTGCCACAATTCCGAGGTCCTCTGATACCGTGATTTCAGGATAACCGATTTCAGTAACAGGTTGAGCCTTGTCGTTCAGAACATACCATAATCCGGTTTGACTGTCGCCCTCGCGGACACGCCAGAAATTCTTTGCCTCCGAAATTATCCACAGATATTTCGGTTCTACAGCCCAGTTGCCATTCCGGTCAATCAGCCCCATCAGACCGCCGTCAACTGCCATTGCGCAGTAATCGCCATGGTACACGTATCCACTGTTCTTCGGATTAAGACGGAACTTCTTATTGTTAATAGCCTTCCCAGAATGGTTAATGAAATAGATGCTGTCACCTTCCGAAACAGCCGCAATGCCGCTGGAGAACACCCATGCTTTGGGATATTTGGCAGGAATAGCAATTTCACCACTGAAACGGTTGATGTAGCCACGTTTGTTATCCTTTGAATAGACCATAAGGCTGTCCTCATCGGCAGGGAGGGCAATCCAGTCGATACCCTTGGCAATGACCTCCCCGGTATTGATATTTTTAATAATGCCTGGCTTGTCGCTGTGGCTTGGTTTCATGAATACAAGCTGTTTGCTAATGCGCTGCTTGTCCCCAAAGCGATTCAGTTGCTCCCGTTCTGCCTGATACCACACGCGGGTGATAATGCAGGTGCATACGATAACGCAAATGGTCAACACCGACCATATTACACGCCAGAACGGAGTTTTGTACTTGGGGTTCAGACAACGTCCAACCCAACAGATTGCTTGCCATAATCCCTTCCCGAGATTTGCGAGCCAACTCTTGAAAATAATTTTGTTGCTCATTGATAACGATAGTTTAGTTCGTATATTCTTAATGAGCAATAAACATGTGAAATCTATCTAGTTTTACAAAATGTAATTAGTTTTGAACTGAACCTGAGCCGATTTTGTATGTCGAGAATAATCGGCCGTTTAGTGTAAATTATGGCTTCATATTAAAGAAAAAGTCACCGAATATGCATCCTGAAAACCAAGGCTTCTGGTTATGGTTAGTTTCCGTTATGACTCTTTGACATACCAAGTGGAAGAAGTTCATAATTGGAATATTGGGCTGATTTAAGTAATACAACATTGCTTCCATATAAGGACTTAAACCTAAACCATCGGATGCCACTTGGCCAGGACTTGTTGCGTATGCAATAAGGTTGCCCTCTGCATAAGTAGGGGTATTGTTGGGATTAAACGATTTGAATGATACCGTTTTAAATGGGTTTGAGCGACAACAATCAAGTATATACATTTTTAGATGAAATTGTTTATCCAGTGAATTCATAATTTGATTTACATTGGTAAAAATCTCATCGGGATCCTGACTTTCGATTCCAGATTCGATAGGGAGTAAATAATTAACTCCATTACATTCAAACCCATGTCCAGAGAAAAAGAATAACAAATTGTCGTATTTATCGGATTCATTTATTAATCTATATATAGCAGAATCCATCTGTGCTTTGGTAGCATTATACAACGTAAACACGTCGAAGCCCAACTCGCCCAATTTATTGGCTAGTAGCTTTGAATCACTGACACAGTTATTTAATGGAGTGCATACATAATCGCAGTTCCCGATTATCAACGCGATATTTCGTGTCAAAGAGGATGAAGGGAGGGGGGCTTGAGCAGGAACATGTGAACTGTGATCATACATCGGAGACAATGGAGAGTCATTTGTAGTTTTATGAATAAGTTCGCCTTCGAACCATACACCAGTTACCACATCTCCATTTAATCGATAAAGTCTGCCCGGCCCATGCATTAGGCCATTTAACCAATTACCAACATATCGCGTGCCATCAGGCCAAACACCAATTCCTTTCCCACACGCTTTGCCTGCTAAGGTATTACCGGCATAAAAGCACCCATCAGACAAGGTCATAGTTTTGTAGGCGTTAAACTCACTCATAAGTCTTCAACAATTAAAATAAAATTCTGTTTGTTTACTACAAAGGACATTGTTCCCTTGCCAAATATTAATTGTAACCTTCAATGATTGGGATAAGAAAACATGAAGCTCATATTTAGGAATGAATATTGGGAAATCTTTCCACATTGAATTGGTATATATGGAGTTGTAATAATCATGTACTGCAACATAATTATTGGAAGTACAAAACCGACCATTCAAATCTGGAATATTACGGCCATTGGAAAAGTGAAAATATGCCGTTACCAGACCTCTCGCATTAAGACCATTTTCTATTTCAAAATGGACATGAATCCGAATCCCGATGATGCCATTCTCCCAAGCATTTTGTTCAATCCAACACCTGTGAATTTTTGCTTTAGTGTTGTTTGGATATTCACCGGGGAAAAACATCTGGCCCATACCTATTATAATTTGGAAAGGATTCGATTAAACCACAGAATGTCAGATTGAGTAAGTAATTTTCCAGACATAGATAGAGCTTTTGCAAAACCTTTTACTGAAGGAAACACCATAGTGTGCTTGCCATTGCCACAGGTTAATTTCATATCAGAAATCTTTGCAGTTTTATTACAACGACTACAAGACACGACACCGTTTTCATCAATATACAAAAATCCATCACAAGGACCGCCATGTCTCCAATATTCTTTAGGAACGACCTTTCCTTCCCGAACACATTCTGGACATGGGATTTGTAACATTATTTTCATTGATTATCCTCCAAAATCTTTTGATTTAGAATCGAGGCAATAGTAGCACCTAATGTAGCATCATTCGCAATATTTATGCGGCCAAATCGTTTGGTTATTAATTCTTGTATAACTTCTGATGGTAATTCCAATGATAGAGCAGTGGCGAATTTTTTATAGCCAATCAAAGCCGACGATTCTGTCTCATTACGAACAAAGGCAAAAATTAAAATACGTAAATATTTATTTAACTTATTGACCTTGTCTAATATGAAATCGATATACTTTTGATAATCTTGAACTTTCGAGAGACCTTCAATCAAAATAATACATGGAGCCATTTGCCTAGCTTTTGCAACAATTTTGCTTATCTCAAATAAGATCTCTCTATCTTCCCAAAGCGCCAATTCACTAAAATCCAAAGTAAGCAACTCGTATGAGAATCTTTTTGCAAACGCATATGTTAAAGTATGCTTGCCAGTCCCGTCTCGGCCATATAAACATACATTTGCATAATCTGGCCTTGATTGGATTTTATCTGATGACCAAAGGATCTGAAGCCGGCTATTAATTTTATATAATTCCATTTTAACACTATCAAGTCCTATTATATCATTCCATAGGACAGAATAGGATGCTTTTGATGCCCCCCTTAAGGAGGTGGGAACAATAGATTTCATTGCCAACATAAAATCTATTGTATCTACACGATATTCCTCTAAACTCATAGAATGAGAAATTTTACCAGTATTCTCATCGAAAGTGGAAATCTTCCGTAGTGCATTCATACATGCTTCTCTATAAAGCATGGCTATATCTGCGCCTGAATATCCCGCAGTCATTTCAGCTAAAATATTCAATAGGGAATCATTAATTGCAGACGTAAAAAGACTGCTGTTGGATATATCTATATATTTACTAAGGATGTCTCTACGTGCAACCGTATCAGGAAGTGGCACCTCAAATTCCAACTCAAATCGTCCTGGACGCCGTAACGCGGGATCAACCGCCTCAAGTCGATTGGTGGCACCAATTACAAATACCCTATTCTTGTTACGTAAACCATCCATGCATGTTAACAAGGTAGCGACTAAAGAATTTTGATAGTCGGGACTGTCTGAAGTGCGAATTGAGGCTATAGCATCAATCTCGTCAATAAAAAGAACTGCATTGCCCTTACTTTCTGCTTCATTAAACCGTTCTCGTAAATTTTGTTCAGATTGTCCAGAATATTTAGACATAATGGCTGACGGACCGTCAATAGAAATAAAAGAAGATCCCATAGAATGGGCAATAGCCCTAGCGATCATAGTTTTACCATTGCCGGGAGGCCCATACATAATCATGCCTTTAGGCGGCTGAATACCGGCTTTCACCAAATACTCAGGCATACTCAGAGGAATCTGTATTATTTCACGAAGCCGTGTTATTACATCAGACAGACCTCCTATTTGTGAAAAGTCAATTGTTTTCTCTCGATTCTCAGGGATACCTTCAAAATTAAGGATAGTTTGATCTCCCATTAAGAACGGTTCTCCATTTTTTGGATAGACAACCTTTACTGTTCCAATAACGACATCTTTCGTGTGGGGCTTTATAAACACACGCTGTTCTGCATAGAATAAACGATAATTAAATCTGAAACTATTTTCTGCTGCCTGAATTTCTTGGGAGCCCCAATGACGTACTAGATTTTCGTCAAGTTTAATAGTAACAGATTCGGCTACTTCTAATTCATTAGTTAATAGTAATGAAACATTAGCAGTGGTATCCTTTTCAACAATAGCTGATATAGGAAGGATTTCTTTAGGAATCCAGATAGCCCCTTCTCCCATTTCTAAATTGTTGGGTAAAACTGCCAATTTGGCATAGAGATGGAATATGTTAAGGATGTTGTCGCATTCAATTTTCACATAGACCGGGGCTTCCATTGAAGTTACTCCAATGGACTGTAAATCTTTAGATGACACGTATACGTGTTGATCGTTTTTAGGAAAGCCAAATTGGTTGCCAGTTGTGAGAAATTGTTTAATCAACATTTCCATTGTCAGACTTTCTCTAAATTTGTAAGGAATGTTTGAAGCCAAGGGATCCCCGCTTCTTCAACAATTTGTCCAGCCATTGAGATTACAGCTGCAATAGTATCTGCATCAACTCCCACATATTGTTCATCACAGTCTGCACTGTGTTCCGGACATGAATATTTCCATTCCATCACATGGGAATCCGCGTCACATTTAATGCAATGATAGTGAGCGTTATCACCAATATATATTTCACCGCAACAACCTTCACCATGTTGCCAAAAGCTTTGAGGAAGCATTTTCCCTCTCTGGTAACATACTGGGCAAGATATGTACAGTTGGTAGTAGGTATGCCCATTAATTTTTTTTGACTGCATTTTCTTATACTGGATTTCTGTGATTTTATTGATTATTGTTCTTGGCCAACCTCTCAAAGAATGTGCTTTCGTCAAAAGAAGATAAATCCAGATTGCAATTATCTTCAGAATCTTCCTCTGGCTTTGCGGGTGTATCCAAAAGTTCTGGAGTTTCAGGCTGTTCTGTCAATTCCTCAGTAGAAACTTCAAAGTTATCAGAAACTTCAACATTGTCTGTATCTTCCTCATCGTGATCTTCCAGATGTTCTGATATGTTTTCTGAATAAGGTTCCATAACCAGATTCATCTCTTGGTCAAGTATGTAACTGGACAATCCTTCCAAGAATGACTTCAACCATGAAATACTTCCTTCCTTTACCATTTCTCCCGCAATTGCAGTACATTTGGCAACAGATAATCTGTTATCCCGATTCTCATCATCATGATTATAATCGGCAGAAGAAGTGCTGTCATATTTAAGTTGCCAATTTCTTATATGTGAACGAGCATGACACTTATCACAATAGCATAATGCGTCATCCCCTACATAAATATTTCCATGACAACTATTGGCGTGTTGCCAGAAAGTTCTTTCTGGAACAGTGTTCATGCATCTGCCTGTAGTGGGAGCTACATATAATCTGATGTATTTTTTCCCATCAATATTGAGAGTACCTACATCCATATGCTTATTTATTTTTAGAAAAAGGAGACTTCACTTTGTTTGCCAACCGTGCAAAAAAGGATTCCTCATCTTTATTTTCATAATCTAACTCTGAAGAATCCAAGGGTTCTTCATCGCTTTCAAAAACATCTTCTTCAATAATAAATGATGAAGATTCTTCAGAACTTGAGTTGAGAGGTTGTTCGATTTCGGTAACCTTTAATGCTTCGCTTAAAGATTCTGTTTCAGGATGAGTCGAAGCTATTTTGTCAGTTTCAAGTGTGCTGTGAAAACATTCATCGCTGTTTTGTTCAGCAATTTTTGAATTGCTATATGTGATCTTTTCATTTGAAGCCTCTTTTGAAGCATCAATTTTCGTGTCACCATTCTCAATAGTCTTCTCTTCTTCAAAAGTTATATCACTATGAGGCGTCCCCTCATAAGGATTGTCCACTGACGATGGTATAACCATACGATAATGATGACCTGCTGTTGATGTGTTTGGAATATCTTCAAGTGGTATAGAGTCTTCATGGGGAGAGTCGTCTTGTGCGTTGGAAGTATTCTCAATCTCATGAGCTTCTTGGTCACAAAAATCGCCGTTAAGACGCGCACTGATAATTGTTTCAATGTTGTCTTCTGATATCTGAGGAAAGGATTCTGCAACTTCGGGCAGATATAATTTTATGGTTCGACACAAGATTTTGGCCGGCAATGGCTGATCAAACAATGTTGTCAATGCTAAAACAAGGCGTTTATAACCATCCGTTTCATTAGCTCGAACATGAGATGTCAAAACGACATCGCTATTCGATTCAAGAAATTGATGAGTTTCTTGTGCATTACGATCCAACGCTTTTTGATATGCAGTCCAACCAGAAATCACTGCATTAAACCGTTCTTTCTCATTATAATCTGAAATAGATTTGATATCTGCCACATATTTCTTTACAATTCGCATAAGATCAGCGACAGACTTAACTTGTCTGCTTAAGGCAACAATAATGGGTAAAATAAAGGCATCCACCTCGTTATATGGAACAGCGTTACCTCTGCCACCATACCATTGAAGTATATCCTTCAGGAAATACTTCATAGTAGTATTGAACAACTCTATATCATCCATTTTTGTTTGAAAATAGAGTGCCGTCAATTGTAGTTGCACTTCGCCAAGAAAGGAATCTCTCGTTGGTATATTTTTTTCGTCATTATGCAAATCTCTTGATGTCCCGACTGCAGTAGTGCTTAGAGGATTACTTATATCACCCTGAAGTCGCTCAATTTCAAGAAAAGCTTCAAGACGTTCAAGAGAGATAATAAGACGATTAAAGACATCGTCTAACTGCTTCATCTTGAGATGCCATTTAATTTTTTCTTTTCCAAACGCCATAAGTTTACTTTGCGTTATTTAATTTTGAAAGTGCATTGTTGTATCGACTTACTGCCGAATTGTATTTGGACTGAGCATCATTAAAATGCCGTACAGCATTGTCGTAATCGCCATTTGCACGATGCTCTTTAGTGTCATTCAAGCTCACTTTTGAACGCCAATTGTTCATGTCATTCTCACGACATTTCATCTCATGTTCTGCCATATCCAGATCGCTTTCCATTTTCTGAATTTCTGCATCTGAATATTTTGATCCGAAGGAAATATCGGAATGAGGAGCGGAGGAAAACTCATCTGATTCCGTATGAAAATCATCTGACGACAGATTATGGTCATCTGACATAACCTGATGAAGGATATCGTCAAGATGAGTTCCATGATCATCAAGATTGAGTGTTGAGTGGTCTGCTTCTAATCCACCAATGTCGGGATTGTTTAAGTCGTAATCGATATTCATATGATTTTATTTTACTTTGATGCAAAAAGATAGAGCTATATTTTTTGGCCGTGTTTCTATTGAAACACGTGTAACTCCATATTCAATATTAGTAGGTTCGGTGACCTCTACTTGTGGAATGAAGCTATGGCAATGAGAGCCAGCTGAGGGTATACTGACTTTCCCCTTTTTACAACTTTCCGAATGTGCAAACCCATCATGATTTACAGAATAAAATATAGTACCCAATCCACCGCCATGTTCTTCTTTGTAGACTTCATGTTGGTGGCTACCACTATAATCTGTAGTGCAGCGTGTGGCCTTAGTTATATGTCCATGCCCTTGAAAAGAGTCTTCTTGAATTTTGCCAAATTCACGTTGGGGATCCACGTCCCCTTCCCGGTCCCAACCTCTTATAAATTGACCTTGGAGATCGGGAAGGCAAAACGTATTCTTACCACCGCCCCAAGTATGACCGATGATATCATATAATTCAGGGTATAGTTGAATTGATATTTCTTGCCCCTCACAAGGAAGATAACCATTTGGAACTTTCTTTGAGGGGAAAGCTAATATACTGCCAATTGGGACTATGTCTTTCCTCAACTGTTGTAATATTTCTTCATATTCAGAGTTCTTCATTATTCAAAATCAATTTTAAAGGTTCCTCAGATACGTAATAAATGGCATCCAAGTCCGCTCTGGAATATGAGCCATTGATTACATTATATATATGATTACTAAGAGGGGTCTTATCTATCATCGCATCAACAAATTTTTTTGAGACTTCTTTATTTTGTACAAATCCCTGACCTAAAAGATGCATAATAGCCAGCATTTCTGCAGCCTGCGGCGTCGCAAGCGAATAAAAAATACATCTTGCTTTTGCAAATTCCCTCTTGCAATTCGGATTTAATACTCCTGCATAATGGAGTAGGGCAACATAAAACATTCCCTCTTTTGTATTAGAATCGCTAAAATATTTGGCAGCGATAAAGTACTTGCCCTCAGTAACTTTTTTCTTTCCTTCAGCAATGAGTTTTCTGTCGCTGATTTTTAAGTAATGGTATCTAGAAGCACCTTGAGCTACTACTTCTAAAGCACATAGATTAATGTCGAAAGAGGATTTCTTTCCTTTTTTCATTCTTTCCCATAAAGCCTTTACTAATGGAATTTTAGAAGTTCCACCAACTAAATATATTGAATGAATGTTAGACATACCCAATCTTGCTTCATCATAGTCAGTTGACTCTACCAATTTAACCGAGCAGTCTATTGTGGAATCTACCATGGGTTCAATCATTCGTTCAAAATCTTCTTTACTCAAAAAATAATCCTGATAGAAATTCTTGAACGATAGATTAGTAGACAACCTTATCTTTGCTTTAACGGGTTCTGTTCGGAAATGGTCAGAAATACTTCTTTGCACAGCAGCTTCCAATTCTTCTAATTTCAGTTTCTTGACCAGTGCAGATGCATTTGGACTACGTTTTATATAATCCCTCTTAATTATATCATCTATATAGATTCCTCCCCATCTCTGAGAATTATCCGATCCAACAGATTCGTTTTCTACAAATATCTGATGGTCGCAAACTCTTATTACTGAAGTATCAAATGTGCCTCCACCAAAATCATAAATTAAGAAGTAACTATTGTCTGCAATGTCATCGGAGTGAAGTTTGTCTCCAATGAGACAATACGCAGCGGCCTCTGGTTCAGCAATAAGAGTTACATCGGTAAAGCCTGCTTTTTCAGCAGCTTTAAGCATTAAATTCCATCTTGGGCCGTTTTTGGGTGTAGACGCAGGAATTGTCAAGACTACAGATTCAAAGTTTTGGCCAAATTGTTTATTGGCTTTGGCTCTAACAGACTTAAGAACGAAACTTACAAGTTGTAAGTCTATCGTTCTGTAATTCTCAGACCCGGGGGCAGAATCTAGTCTAGGCTTAAATTTTTCATAAAAAACCCCGTCAGGTAACAACCGTTTGTTTATTGCTTCATATCCGATCGACAACTCTGATTTCCCGTTGCCAAGAGGTTTTATATAGACAGCTGTTGGCATTATATATTTTGATACAGCAAAACCATTATCTGATGATATAGAATTGAGTTGTACCATTTTTGTTTGCAAAGTGGATGGGTCAAAGACAGCCGCTTTAGTAAACGATGTCCCAAAATCAATGCCAAGATACATCATATTAATTTTGTAAATTATAAACAATTACCTCCATTGGCTGAATACACTTATCGCCTATAAAGTAACCTGGGTTAACGACTTCACATACACGATTAGCCGATGCTTTATCTTGTGTTTCTTGGTAACCAACAACTTTTTGGCACAAAGCATTGAAAATACCGTCATACTCTTTCGCGGTTGTTATCCCACAATTCAGTAGAACATCTTCGTATTTTGCTTTCAATAATCGAAGACCATCTTTCAATGACAGATCATCATGCGCCCTTAATAAATCCAAGTATGGAATGAACGAAATTAAATTGACTGCCATTTCTTCGGAAATATCAACGGAAGATTCTTCATTCATTGATGACTGCAAAGATTCCGTGTTCTTCATAGACTGAATTTTTGCAGTAAGAGTCTGAATCGTCTGTCTTAATTCATCACATTGCTTATTGGATTTTTTGTATGTCTCTAATTCGTTCTGAAGGGTCAATACTTGTTGTTGGAGAGCCATTACCTGTTGTTCGCGGCTGGATAGAAGAGATTGTAAGGACTCCCTTATTTCTTGCAATTGAGAGCTGTGAACTTCTTGAGGAATTAACCCTAATAAGTTGCCGATAGTTTCTTTAATGCTCATGGCTTTCTAAAGATTTTATAAGTTTTTCAGAAGCTTCTAATTCAGAATTGCTATTCAACATTCTGAAGAATTTAATTTTATCCATCCAGTATTGTTTCTGTTCTGATATATCTTCTTTCTTGGGAGTGTCTTCCAAACAGAGTGACATACTTTTAGCAGCGTTTTCCCATTCATCATCACTAAAATAGTTTTCACAATCATAATAATCTCTCATGACTGAAAGAAAACTATAATGAGCATGGAGATAGCGTTCCAATTCTTGACAAATCAACAAGGCTTTACTTGCTAATTGCTGGTCTATCGGATTATATGCTGATGCTAATGCGGTAGCAATCTGCTTACGTAAATCGGGAATGATTCCAATGGCTTTAAAGAATAATGTTAATTTGCTAAAATGTTCTTCAAAAATATACCTACTCAATTCAGGTACATTAGAAAATTCTCTAAGAGCCATATTCAAAGAGTCTCTGTCTCCTTTAGGATTGTTACTCAACCACCAAACTATGTACTGCATGGCATCAAGGCTCAACCTGTCAATCATCGACCTGGCAATTTCTGTTGACTTAAATAGTTCAAATAGTTCCGGTTCTCTCTCACTCATTCTGGCAAACGAAAGCATATTATATTTGCTCCAGAATCTTTCTGCCAAACTAGATTGACTAATACGTTGCAAGATGTCAAAATCATCCTGAGTCATAGCGTAGCTCGCGGCAGCAAACACTGCAGCTATAGGAAAACCTTTAGAAAAACACGCTCTAAACTCCGGATGGTTTTTACGGTTAGTCTCTATTATACGAAGGGCTTCTTCCGCATAATCCTTTTCCCAATGTTTTTTTAAAATTTGGTCACTATGATTATATGCGGTTATAGCGCTAAGCCCATTTACTCTATGATTATCACCAGAAATAGATTGAAGGCATTCGCGAGCGTGAGAAACATCGGAATCTAAGAAATCTTTTTGAACAACAAATATGATAATATTGGGTTTGCGAGAATTGTCTCTAAATAAAGCCTCCGTATTTTCGGAATCAGTTCCTTTTACGGAATCCAAACCTGGAGTATCAATAATATCAATATTTCTTAACACATCAAGGTTTAGATATACCTCCGCCCAAGCAATTCTATCCCGTAAATTATTAGGGTCAGGCTTTCGACAATCTGTTATATTGGATAAATCTTCTAGTGTTGTATTTAATATATTACCATCTCTAAGATGGGCCAAGACACATTCTCTTTTATTAGGAGCCCTTGAAACGTGTCTCATCACATTAACATTATATGTCGTAATAGCACTTCCTGTCGGCAATATTGATATACCCAAAATTGCGTTCATTAACGTGGATTTTCCCGCCTTAGTTCTTCCGACGATGGCTAATTTTAATGGCGCACGAAGTTCTGTTAAAGAAATCCGTATGGCTTCCTTAACCGAAGAAAGATTGGAGGCGTCAATTATTGTAGACATTCTGCCAATCTCCTTTTCAATATGCTGCCTTAGCTCTTCAGACTTCATGATTTGGAAAGACTATATACCAATTCTTTGCTTTGTTTATTCAAAGAATTAACACCATCGTAGTTGGTCCGCAATCTCAAGGCTAAATCTGCCAACCGATTAAAGCGAGCTTGGCAAGATTTTTTTTCATTCCTCAGTTGATTTTGGAATTCGAGTGCCAGATCGGTTGAGTTAGGGATATCAGTAGACGTAATTTTACCTGAGATATTGGCAAAATATTGGTTGATTTGGTTAACGCAAGAATTTTGGATTTCTCTGCGCTGGCGTTCTTTTTGGTCTTTATTTAGTCCTAAGTAAACAGCAATTCCAGAAGCGATTCCAGCTAAAGAACCAACTGCTGCTCCAATGAGACTTCCTATGCCGGGTGCTATTGAAGTTCCAATCATGGCACCAATCTTGGCACCAGCAATAGCACCAACTTTAAATCCAGCACCTGTCAGCATCGTACCCATTCCAACAGATATTCCTATATTGCGTATTTTATGACCTATGGCAATTTGTCCAACACCTTCATCAATATGAAGATTGGTAGAATTGAACTCAGGACTTCCAATTTTATCTTGTATTTCAGAGAGTCCAGTCTCATTTCGAAGCCAGTTGTAGATATTTATGTATCCTGAGGTGAATTTTGTCTCTAAGTCATTTTGGAATTTTACCATGTCAGCAGTAATGCTGTTTGCCAAAGACTCTTTATCTTTTAAATAAGAAGTGTCTTTTAGCATCTCTTCAACATGGTTGACCATAGAAATTTTAGATAAGGTTAGAAATTGTTGTATCTCAGACTCAAACAATTTCTGCTTTTGATTAAGTTTGGCATTCCAATTAGGCCATTCTCGCTCAATTTCTTCAAGCCGCTCTTTGATAGCCTTTAGTTCATCGCGTCTTGTTTCCTGTGCTACTGGATTCTCAACACTTTCGCAAAGGGAATTTAATTCAGAATGGATTTTTTCGCATATTTGTAATGCGAGTCCTTTAAATCGTTGGCCTAGAAGATAAGACAAATCACAATTTATCTTATCGATATAGCTGTAGACTTCCCGAAAACCGCTATCTTCCAGATCGTATTTGTCGTCCGAAATTAGATATTCTCGATATTTGTTTGATGAGACCATGAAATAGTCGATTTTAACCGATTCAAATTCATGGTGGAGTATTTGTTTATTTTCATTCAGAATCGTCTGAGGGTCGTTCTCATCTGACTTGGTTACCAAATGTGCAACATAGCTGGCATTTGAAACCTTTATAAGATTCTTTAAACTTATCACCTCAACGGAGGTGAGCGGTTTACTGGAATCTCCTAAAAAGAAAATAATGTCAGCAGTAGATGCAATATTATATGTTGTTATTGCATGTAATGGATCTATTGCTCCTAATCCCGGAGTGTCAATAAACGATAAACCGTGAGATAGGATTGGATTATTAAGAGTAACTTCCATAAAAGCTACTCCCATTGAATTTTTAGGATTTCCGCTTTCTGAAGTGTATTTTGAAACTTCGTCTTTTCTTATCTCCAATATGGGGCGAGGGTTTCCCTTAGCGTCATCTGAGAAATGAACAATATACCTCTCATCCTCTCCATAAGAGATTTTGGTGGGAACATTAGTACACGTTTCTTGTGCTACGGAAAGAGCATCTGTACCGATGAGAGTGTTTAAGAATGTTGATTTTCCAGTAGACACTTCTCCTGTAACAAGAATGGTAAGCTCTTGTTTCGCAAATCTCTCTTTGAGAACTTCTAATTGCTGCGCAAAGCCTCGAAATTGTGAATCGGGGGCCCCGTTATCTAATAGGCGCGATGCGTTATTAGCAATCTCAATGCCATCCGAGCAATAGGTCGAGATTAATTCTATATCCATATGTGTTATTTTAATCTATTGTTAACATAAAATTCCCTGAATCATTCCAGGCATCTACAAACTGATGCAAGGAATATCCTTTACATATATCACCTGTCCCAGGATCAATAAGGTTTACGGTACCTGAAGTGAAATCATCATTAAAATTCAAACCGCTAATCAATAATGCATGATCAGCTTGAGGCCCATGTATGAAATCTTCAAAAGTTTCATCTGGCCCGGGAAACCATAGTTCCCCAGAATCAACCCCAATTAGGACAGGATGGCCTTTCGACAACTCACTTACAAGATTATAAAGCGATGCTCCTTGCGATTGAGTAACATCTATCCCGTGTAATTCCATGAGTTTGCCTACATCACCGATGGTGGTGCCTTGACCAGGTGTATACCAACCATTATCAATTGCTTCCTGTATCAATTGGGCCTCCGATACATCTAACCCCATACCATGCATCATGATTTCTTGTGCTTTTATTGCGCAATTATCCTCTTCTGATTGATGGACCAAATCAGAATGAGCATCCTGGGTAGGAAGTCCAAATTGTTTCTGCGGTTCTGTATTTTTCATGCTTCAACTATAGAATATCATCTGTATCTAATGAGGTATTACCAACATTAAAACTATCATCATCGCTTAAAAAAATATCATTGCCGTGAATCCCAGAAAAAAACAAATCGTCTTCAGAAATTCCAGATGAGTGAGTTACGTAAAGAGACTCTAATCCGCTAATTTCGGAGTTTGTGACTTCGGGCAACTCTATGTCCATCCAGTCAAGAATTCCATCAAGCACAGTGGGTTCCTTATGAACCAAATCTTCTGTGTTTAAATCGCTTTGAATAGTTTTAATTAAACTCGTTAGATATCCAGAATCTTCAATAATACTATTAACTTTAATAGCGACATTATCAGTTAAAGAATTTTCCAAATAAGCACCGAGCATCTCTTCCGAGACAGGGAGGTCTTGGATACGGTCGAATTTGTTCAGCAGTTCTTCATCAATCATATCAGTCCCTCCTTTCTCAAAACTTCACAATACTGTGCTTTCGCACGCTTGTGGCAGTTATAATAATTTGCCATCGACATTTCGAGCAGTTGTGCAGTCTCCTCGTTCGATTTTTCATCGACATAGCGATACTCAATCAACTTGCGGTAGCGTTGATTGGGCATCATTGAGAGTATTTTCTGCACGTCATCCATATCGAGTTTTCGGGTGTTTGCTATGAAAGAGTTGCCACCCATGTCATTTCTATCATCGGCGACATCATTATTTTCATCGGAAGGAATCCTTTTTGCAAACAGCTGGTGGCAATAGTTCTCGGTCACAATCTTTAGCCACATTGTAAGGGTACACCTAAATCCAAAGTCCTGTAACTTGGAACGGTGAGTTTCACGATGGGGCATGAGGATATAGACGTAAATCTCGTTTATCAGTTCAATTGGATTCTCGCAATCCGTGTAGTACTTATCATAAATAGCTTTGAAAAGCGGATAGCACTTCCTATACAGATACGCCTTCGTGATGAAGGTGTCCCTGCGAAGTATCGCCTGAGCGATCTCTTGGTCTGTATAGCGGTCGAGTTCCATTGTTGAAATGACAAATATTGCGTCCTCTCTTCCCAAGAGAGGGATT